>Ga0247841_10001337_pt1 | contig 56809 bp, 54 predicted proteins | sample LaCruzMarch2015__2_FD_192410 | JGI IMG/M metagenome (GOLD analysis project Ga0247841, IMG submission 192410) | Freshwater microbial communities from meromictic Lake La Cruz, Castile-La Mancha, Spain - LaCruzMarch2015_18m | ecosystem: Environmental > Aquatic > Freshwater > Lake | place: Spain... | reverse complement strand
GGGTTTGTATGATTTGTAACCGACAAAATATCAGTTAATTGATGGGTACAAATAGAATCATTCCAAATAGTGTCCGGATACCGGACAGCCATTCCATTGAAGTATTTCTGGAAAATAATTTCACACAATGTAAAGAAATAATTTGCATACGTTCATAATGGTAAAGTATATATTGACAATAAATAAAAATATTTGTCAGTAATGTAATGATTTCTTTATCCTAATTTGTTATGAATATTGACTTGTATTTGAATTGCTTTTATCTGGTGTCGACTGCAATAAATTTGTTGACCATTCCAGATATCATCTTATCTCAGATATTGCAAATTAATGGGTTCGCAATTTTATCAACCTGTACCCTGGTTAGCCTGTTTGGTGTCACGTATGGCTTTTTTTATTGTTTTTCGTAGATTTGTATGTGCTAAGAGTTTTAAATCTTCTTTTTTATGACCAATAACGATATAATAAAAAAACTTAGAGTGGCGCTTCAACTGAAAAATACTGATATCATAGAGATACTTAAATTGGTTGATTTCACCATATCAGAAAGCGAATTGAGTGCTATTTTCCGCGCTGAAGATCATCTGAACTACAAACCTTGCGGTGATCAGCTGTTACGCAATTTTCTTAATGGACTAATTATATTCAAACGTGGACCGATGGAGAAAAAAACACCGGTCCGGAAAATACTGCGTTGAAGAAATGGATTTGAAAGTATACTAATATTTGACTCCGATAAGTCCGTTTTGAAGTAACAAACCCACAATTCCAAGGCACATTATTATGACGAAGAGACCTGTTATTATTATAAGGTTTGCCTCTCTGTCCTTCAAAGGGTCTCTGGCAAACATATTGACACGGCTAAATCTGTATTCGGTGAATATAAGCAGTTTATATATTACGGTACCTAAACCAATTCCCAGCAAGATTCCACCAAGAATATCCCCGGGATAATGTACACCGAGATAGATCCTTGTGTAGGCAATCAGTATGGCCCACGGGAAAATAAACAGCGTATACCTATAGTTTTTAAACACTAACGAAGTAAATGTTGCAATTGCAAAGGTATTTGCAGCATGAGCGGAAACGAAACCGTAAAGTCCACCTTTACTGAAAAAAACATGTGCGAGTTGGCTCATTGAAGGATCGTTTGAAGGCCGGAGGCGCTGGATGGTATGTTTTAGTAAACCCGAAAATTGGTCGGAACATAGAATCAGCAATATGATAAACACAAAAATAAAAAGCGACTTCTTCCCGTATTTTTTAGCAATTACGCAGATAATCATTCCGTAAAACAGCATCCATGTGGACGTGAAAGTAAACAATGTCATAGTATAATCCCAAAATGGGCTATGAATTCCGTTCAGAAGAAGAAAGAGATCTTTATCCCAGCTTTTTAGCATATCAGGAATTCCCATAAAAATAGAATATTTAGCTGTTAAGTGATTTCCAAATCAAATCCTTTAGTTCAATAATTCCTTTTTCGGTTATAGAGGAGAAAAACACATGAGATATTTCTTTCATCTCTTTGCTAATGTCTCTCATCAAATCAATATCAAGCAGATCGCTTTTTGAGATGGCGACAATTCGTTGTTTATCCAGAAGATCAGGGTTGAATTGTTGTAGCTCGTTTAAGAGGATCTGATATTCATTATAATGATCGGCACTGTCGGAAGGTATAAGAAAAAGCAGGATAGAGTTTCTTTCAATATGACGTAAAAATCTCAATCCCAAACCTTTACCTTCGTGAGCACCCTCTATAATCCCGGGAATATCAGCCATTACAAACGATTGATTATCACGATAGGCAACTATCCCGAGATTGGGTACCAGAGTTGTAAACGGGTAATCAGCTATCTCCGGTTTTGCAGCAGAAACTTTTGAAAGTAAGGTTGATTTTCCCGCATTTGGAAATCCTACGAGACCCACATCTGCCATGATTTTTAATTCCAATATTTTCCATCCTTCCTCGAAATCCTCACCAGGCTGGGCAAACCTGGGAGTTTGCATTGTTGCCGATTTAAAGTTCGTATTACCAAGACCACCGCGTCCTCCCTTGGCCAGGATAGCGGTTTCCCCATCGTTGCTGATCTCAAATAGCACTTTGCCTGTTTCCCCATCTTTAGCTATAGTTCCCAAAGGGACATCAAGAATGATATCCTCCCCGTCTTTACCTGTACTTCGTGATGCGCCACCAGAGCCTCCGTATTCTGCGAAGATATGTTTTCTGTATTTTAGATGAAGAAGGGTCCACATTTGTTTATTCCCCCGAAGAATAATGTGACCTCCTCTTCCACCGTCACCACCGTCAGGTCCGCCTTTTGGAGCAAATTTCTCGCGTCTGAAGTGCCTCGACCCGGGGCCTCCATGCCCTGAGCGACACATTATCTTTACATAATCGACAAAATTCGATTCCATACTTATAACATTAACAGATCAACAAGAGAACTCCCTCAACAGATTTTGTTTTTAATTGTCTGCTTTAAACTTTCAGCAATTTCTTCTATTGTCCCTATTCCGCGAATAGGATAGTATTTGCCATGGCTCTCATAATAACTGATCAACGGAGCTGTGACTTCATTATAAACGTTGATCCTGTTTTCAATGGTAGCGGTATCAGCATCATCGCGTCTCCCTGAAGTAAAACCTCTGTTAAGCAAACGGCTTATCAACTCTTCTTTATCCACCTCAAGGCAAAGCATCGCCGATACTTTTGAATCATGTTTCGCCAGAAGTTCGTCAAGGGCCTGTGCCTGAGGTACTGTCCTTGGAAAACCATCAAAGATAAATCCAATTGCATCTTTGGATTTTGTAAGTTTTGCTTCAATCATCGATATGACAATTGAGTCGGAAACTAATCCCCCGCTACTTACGATCTCATTGGCGAGGATTCCAAGTTCAGTTTTGGCAGCGATTTCCTGCCGTAAGAGATCCCCGGTTGACAAGTGTACTAAATTGAATGTTTGGGCTAACAAAACCGCCTGGGTCCCCTTTCCGGCCCCTGGTGGGCCAAATAGCACTAAATTAAGCATTTGAATAAAATTAAATCGTTTATTTAATCATTAATGAGCGTGTAAATATCTTTCAGGTTTCGTCCTCTACGGTCATAATCGAGTCCAAACCCGACAATAAAGTCGTTGGGAATTACTATCCCGACATAGTCTAGCCTGATGTCTACCTTAAGAGCATCTGGTTTAAAAAGTAATGTCGCGATCTTCACCTCCTTTGCACCATATGCAATAACCTGTTCTATCACCCTTTTTATAGTATGCCCTGTATCAACAATGTCTTCGAGGATTACGACTGTACGTCCTGTGATCACCTCGTTTATTCCGATTAATTCTTTGATCTCGCCCGTGGAATTGATACCTGAATACGAAGCAAGCTTTAGAAACGAGATCTCTGTATCGGTTAATTCAATTTCTTTCAACAATTCGGCTGCAAACATAAAAGCACCGTTGAGAACACAGATAAAAAGTGTTTCCTTTCCTTCTAAATCCGTTTTCATATTTTCAGCCATCTTTTTGATGGCTAATTGAATATCAGCAAATGGCAAAGATATTTCAAACTCCTTATCCCAAAGCTTAACTCGTTTCATCTGACTCTTTATTATTTCCAATAACCGGAATTACATAAGGTGTTTATCTTTGGATAAATAAAACCCAAATATTCTGAAAGGCACCTGAACTAAGTACGCAAAGATAGAAATTCTTTTCTTCCGGATGGAAAATATCCGGAGTTGAATCGGTAAATCGTTCCGATTGAATAAAAATGGTTAAATTTGTATTTAATAGATAGTCTTTAAATTGCAGGTAAAAAATTACCGTATACAGATATGAATCCAAAAGTAAGTATTATTATGGGAAGTACTTCAGATCTTTCCATAATGGAGGGGGCTGCCCGGATCCTCAACGATTTTGAAATTCCGTTTGAAATGAATGCATTATCTGCCCACCGCACCCCTGAAGAGGTCGAAAAGTTTGCCAAAAGTGCTCATGGACGTGGAATTAAGGTGATCATTGCCGCGGCAGGTATGGCAGCCCATTTGCCTGGTGTTATTGCAGCTATGACCCCTATACCAGTAATCGGCGTACCTATAAAATCAACTCTTGAGGGATTGGATGCCATTCTGGCAATCCTTCAGATGCCCCCTGGAGTTCCGGTTGCAACGGTAGCTCTCAATGGGTCTGCCAATGCAGCAATACTGGCTGTTCAAATTATTGCTTCAGGTGATGAATTGCTCATGACTAAGCTTATTGATTTCAAAAAAAGTCTGAAGAACAAAATTGTTGAAGCTAATTCCGAATTATCGAAAATAAAATACCCTTTTAAAACTAACTGAAAAATACATTTTTATTAATTTTTTTTCGTAAATTAGAGGAGGTGATCAGGCGATAACCTCCTCTTTTATTAGTAGTCTGTTTTATAGAACTTATTTAAGGGAAATTTCTGCTTCGGTTACTCAAAACTGAATGAAGTGTACTGCTTTAAAACCAGCTCTTCTTACCCTTACAGTATTTTTAATCTCTTTTTTTAAGGGGTATTCAATTCTAAATTTTTGTTTATGAAACGACTAGCTAATTATCTGATTATTTCTTCAATGGTTATTTGTAACAGAGGCTTTTCACAGATTTACGACTACCAGACCGAGAACAGGATGGAGCAAGTTATTGAGTCGATTTCCGAATCGGAGGATGGAGATGTTGAGAACTCTGAAATACTGGAGGATATTTCGCACAACGCAGAACATCCGGTTAATATCAATATGGCTTCTGAAGAAGAGTTAGAGAAACTTAATGTGTTGGATTTTAGACAAATTCATAATATCATCTCTTACAGGAAGCAATATGGCTATTTTGTTTCGAATTATGAACTTGCAGCTGTTGAAGGCATAACTCCCGAAATTGCAGCAGTATTGAATCCATTTATCTCTTTTGCAGTGCCTTCCGATTCGATTAATCAAGTGCAGAGGAGGTTTGATAATAGTATAATTACAAGGGTTAAGACCTCATTCCCGCAAGCCAGGGGTTTCAGGTCTGTTTCTGCAGGTAAAGCTGCAGTTTATCCCGGACCACCAATTTCTATGTATAACCGTTTTCAGGTTGAAATCCCCGGGAAATTGGAATTTGGCTTAATTGCTGACAATGATGCCGGCGAGCAGTTTTTTAGCGGTAGCAATAAAGCCGGATTTGATTATTATTCGGGCTTTGTTTTGTGGAAAGGCAGGGGAATAGTTCATCAGGTGATTGCCGGTGATTTTTTACTTCGCTTTGGCCAGGGGGTTAGTTTTGGATCAGGTTCATCTTTGGGCAAATCGGTAAATGCACTGGGAATATTGAAATCAGGGCACTTTGTCAGGCCTTCCACATCATCCGATGAAAACCGCTATTTCAGGGGAATATCTGCAATACTTGGCAGCGGACCATTAAGGTTTATGCTATTTTACTCGAATAAAAACAGGGATGCCAATATTATTTCTGACAAAGAATCTGGAACTTACTATTTTACCTCATTACAAACATCGGGATATCATCGGACTTCATCTGAGATTGAAGATGAAAGAAGTGTTAATGAGCAAGTTAGCGGAGGATACGGGGAACTGAAATTCAACCGTTTTCGCATTGGGGTTCTTTGTGCCTGTCAGAAGTTTGATTTGCCGATGTTAGCCGGTACTGCTCCATACAAGGCCAGGAGTTTCTCCGGCACGGCAAACTATAATCTTGGCTTTGATTATCAACTTGCATATTCGCGCATACAGTTCTTCGGGGAAGGCGGTCTGTCAAAGAGCGGAAAGCCTGGTGTAGTTCAGGGTATGATCTGGCATATACACCCACAGGTTAGCTGGTCTTCATATTTTCGCTATTTTGATCCTGGTTTTCATAACTTTTATGGCAGTTCACTCTCCGAAAGTTCAGGAAACCGCAACGAAACTGGTCTTTTTAATGCTGTTATGCTTTATCCGGTTCCGAAAATGAAGATCTCCTTCTATGTTGATTTTTATCACTTCCCATGGCTGACTTACAGTACGATAGAATCTTGCAATGGCAGCGATTGGGTAGCTCAGATTGATTTTTCATTATCAACAAAGCTTTCAATGTATCTGAAAGGAAAATATGAGACGAAACCACAGAAATTAACAGGTCCTACTGGTGTAGCTGCCGATTGGGACGAAAAAACGACAAGGCTGAGGATACATACACAATATGTCATCAGTGATCGGCTTTCATTACGTTTTCGATGCGAGTATTCCGGTTATTCGTTTAGTGATTTGAATGAAGATGGATTTCTAATATTCCAGGATATAGTATATTCCCCGTTCCATAAGTTGGAAATGTGGCTAAGGTTTGCCTGGTTTAATACCGATGGTTACAATTCACGTATATATACCTATGAGAACGATCTGTTATACAGTTATTCGATTCCCGAGTTTCACGGAAAAGGGACCAGATTATACTTAAATTTTAAATGGAGCCCTTCTTCCTGTCTTACTGCTTATTTTAAAGCAGGTTTTACTGTTCACGACGGTGTATCAGTATGGGGATCGGGTAATGATGTTACGGCTGGGGACAGACGGACTGAACTGAAAGGATTAATCTATTACAGATTTTGATTCTGAGTGAAAGTTAAGGCATAAATATGCAGTATATCAATGATATAGATGTTTTTTTCGTACAAAACCAAGAATTTTCCCAGGATATTCATCTGAAAAGCTATTTTTGTACGTTTGTTTTGACTTCTAAAAGAATTGTAAAACCGCAAAAAAATATGTTGATTCCGAACGAGTTCGATGAGATAAGGCCATATTACGATGAAGAAGTTCCGGAGACCATGACGAGGTTATTGGCAGATCCGGTTTTTGCCAGAGTTCTTCAGCGGCTTTTTGTTGATGATACTAAAATTCAGGAAATCAGGGAATCCATGCTTCAAACACGAAATGTCGAGTCATTTCAATGGAGGTTTATGGTTCCTTTCCTTGAGAATATTATAATGTCAAGCACACAGGGAATAACGGTAGAAGGACTTGAACACCTTGAAAAAGACCGGAGTTATTTATTTATTTCCAATCATCGCGATATTGTTCTCGATTCTGCATTGCTGAATATCCAAATGTACAAATTCGGATATAATACCACCGAGATCGCAATGGGGAGTAATCTGCTTATATATCAGTGGATTGAAGATTTATCAAGGGTGAATCGTTCATTTATTGTCAAACGGAATATCCCGGTCAGACAAATGATTGAATCTTCAAAACTCTTATCTGCATATATCAGGAAAACAGTAACTAACAACGGAAATTCGATTTGGATATCACAACGTGAAGGACGCTCAAAGGATGGTCTTGATCTTACTTCTCCTGCCCTTCTGAAAATGCTGAATATGTCAAACAAAAGAAAGTTCGTCCGTGGATTTCAGGAATTGAGCATTGTTCCTATGGCTATCTCTTATGAAATAGAACCCTGTGGAAACGAAAAAGTGGCGGAACTTTTAAAACGTCAGTCTGATCCGGATTTTCAAAAATCGGAAAGGGACGATTTACTCAGCATGGTAAGTGGACTGAAGAGTCAAAAGGGGAGGATTCAGATTCAGTTTGGCAAACCTATCAGTCGCGGATCACTAAAAAGTTTATCAAAAGAGGGAAACATTAATGATCGACTCAAGCGACTGGCAGACTACATTGATGCTCAAGTGTATACAAACTACAAACTCTTTCCTAACAATTATATTGCTTACGATTTATACTATAATTGCAATAAGTATATTGACCAGTATACTTTGGAAGAACAAAAATTATTTATTGAGTTAACCCATCAAAGGTTGAAACTTGTTAATGAAGACCGTGAGGAAGCTATGGAGCTATGGTTAAAGATGTATTCCACTCCGGTTTATAGTTTTGAACATTCCTCAAATCCTCTTTCCTGTGAAGTTTGAATCGGTCATCTGGGATTGGAATGGCACTTTGCTTAATGATGTTGACATTGTGATTGACTCTACCAATAAGATGTTACACGACAGAAACCTGATACTTTTGTCGCGGGAGCGGTATCTTGATGTTTTTACATTTCCTGTTCAGGACTATTACGAAAGAATTGGTTTTGATCTGGAAAATGAGCCTTTCGAAATTCCGGCAATTGAGTTTATTACTATTTACAATAAAGCTGTTGAAGCCTGCGGATTACATATTGAGGTTATCCCTTTACTAAGTCGTTTGCGGGATTCCGGTTACAGACAATTTATTCTTTCCGCAATGGAACAGGTACTATTGGAAAAGACTGTAACCGATAATGGTATCAATCATTTTTTTGAAGGTTTGTATGGATTGGATAACTTTTTAGCAAAATCAAAGGTTGAAAATGGTAAACTTTTGATTAGCCAAAACAGATTGAACCCGGAACTGACACTCCTGGTTGGAGATACCATGCATGACTATGAAGTTGCGAAGGCGATTGGTTGCTGCTGTGTACTTGTTGCAACAGGGCATCAGTCAAAAGAACGACTTTTGGGTTCCGGGGCCGATGTAGTTGATAGTTTGGACCAGATTGACTTTATCCTCCGGACTAATATCCCAACCGATTGACCCCCCATCATATAGCCTTACTGGTTACTGATTTAAAAGCCTGCTGCTTAAGGCCTGTAGTGTTACTTTTTTGTCGTTGGTATTAACCAGAACCGAAATATTATTCCGGCTTCCCCCGTAAGAGATCATACGGATAGGAATTTCTTCCAGAGCGGAAAATACTTTTGCAGCAAAACCTTTCTCTTCAGCGATCATATTTCCGACAATACAAACGATTGTCTGATTGTGGTCAATTTCGACGTTTCCATATTCCTTTAGCTCCGCGACAATCTCCTTGAGATGTTTTGGATCGTCAATAGTCAATGATACTGCAACTTCCGAAGTTGTTATCATATCAATTGAGGTTTTAAAGAATTCGAAAATCTCAAAGATATTTTTGATAAACCCGTAAGCGTTGAGCATCCTGCCAGATCTTATCTTTATTGCAGTGATACCATCTTTGGCGGCAACCGCTTTTATCCCTTTTGTTTTATTTTCCGAGGTAATCAATGTCCCGGGGTCAGACGGATTCATTGTATTTTTCAACCTTACCGGAATATCATTCATCATTGCAGGAAGTACTGTCTGAGGGTGAAGAATTTTTGCTCCGAAATATGCAAGTTCAGAGGCTTCATTAAAAGAGAGGGTATCAACTTTCCTTGTATTCTCAACGTATCGCGGATCGTTGTCGTGAAATCCGTCAATATCTGTCCATATTTGGACCTCTTCACTATTGAGTGCAGCTCCTATCAGTGTAGCCGTATAATCTGAACCACCCCGTTGGAGGTTATCTATTTCACCGGCCTCATTAATGCAGATAAACCCCTGGGTGATGTAATAGTCGGCTTTTGGGCAGCTTTTTAATATTCCATTTAATTTCCCCTTTATGTAATAGCTTTCAGGCATCTTGTCGTTGTCAATTTTCATGAAATCGAGGGCCGGAAGTAATAATGCATTGTAACCCGACTCCTGCATCAATAAGGTAAAGAGGGCAGTTGAAATCAACTCTCCCTGAGCCACCAGGGAACGTCCTCCCATTTCAGGAAATACTCCTGAAGTATATGACTTGATAACCTCAAACCGCTCTTCAAGAATGTGCTTCCCATGTTCTTTCATCTCTCTGGTAGAATAGAGATTGAATACAACATTGTAATATTTTTTTTCGAGGGCATTGATTATGTCTAATGCCGATTCTTTATTTTTCTTAGATAAATAGTCAGAGATCTCAACCAAACTGTTAGTTGTGCCGGACATAGCCGATAATACTACCAGTTTTTGTTCTCCGTCGGCAATAAGGTCCATCACTTTCCTCATGTTTTCAACAGTACCGACTGAAGTTCCTCCAAATTTAAATACTTTCATATTATCCGTTGTTTTAATAATTTAAAACCATTGTATTTTAACCCTTTAACCACTACTTCGAAGAAGATTGTTTTGCAAAAATAGGAATATTTTATTGCTGAGCATCATTTTACTTACCAATCTGCATGGTTTTTACCTTCAATTATTGTTTTAACAGGTTGATATAGTCGGATGATGTTTGTCAGGGTTGTTTATTAAAATACTTCTATCACATAATGATTGATAGAAATGTTGAAAAAATAATTCAGAACAGATGCTTTTTTTATTGATCTTTATCATAGATTCTGACAAATGTGTTAATTTTACCGGTGAAAACAGGATTAACACTATTCAGTTTTTTCAGTACTAAAATACGCAATTATAGCAGGTTATAAATTTAATAATCATTAATTCACTCCCTATGAAAAAACACAATTTTTATGCAGGCCCCTCCATTCTTCCGGAGTTCACAATTCAGAAAACTGCTGAAGCAATCATTAACTTTGCCGGCACCTCCTTGTCAGTAATGGAAATTTCGCACAGAAGTAAAGAGTTTATTGCTGTAATGGATCAGGCTATTTCGCTTGTGAAAGAATTGCTTGAAGTACCCGCCGGTTACGAAGTGTTATTTCTTCAGGGAGGGGCAAGTACCCAGTTTTATATGGCTCCGTATAATCTGATGAAAACTCAGGCCGGTTATTACAATACAGGTGCATGGGCTGCAGCTGCTATCAAAGAGGCAAAATATTTTGGTCAGGTTGTTGAAGTGGCTTCCTCAAAGGATAAGAATTACAATTATATTCCTAAGAATGTAATAATTCCTTTAGATATAGATTATCTGCATATTACATCTAATAATACTATTTTTGGAACCCAGATTTACAAAGATATTGATTCTCCGGTACCACTTGTAGCAGATATGTCATCTGATATATTCAGTCGCCCGATAGATATTTCGAAATACGACCTGATTTATGCAGGTGCCCAGAAAAATCTTGCTCCAGCTGGTGTAACCCTGGTGATAGTGCGTAAAGAGGCTCTTGGGAAGACGGGCAGGGCAATCCCAACAATGATTAATTATATGACACATATTGAGAAGGAGTCGATGTTTAACACTCCTCCGTGCCTTGCTGTGTTTGCTGCGTTGCAGACTCTTCTCTGGCTGAAAGGGAATGGTGGAATCAAAGCTATGGAGGTAAAAAACCTTGAAAAAGCTAAATTATTATATGATGAAATCGACAGGAATAAAATGTTCACTTGTCCCGTCCCTGATCCTGAAGACCGTTCACGTATGAATGTAACATTTGTTATGGCACCCGGTTATGAGGAACTGGAAAAGGGGTTCCTTGCCAAAGCTAAAGAACTTAATATCCTTGGAATTGAAGGTCACAGGAGTGTAGGTGGGTTCAGAGCTTCTATTTACAATGCAATGCCAATAGCCAGTGTTGCTGTTCTGGTCGGTGCAATGAAAGAATTTGAGTCCCAAAATTAATTTATGGCTGTTTTAAAATCTTTCAAAGGACTAAGGCCTCCGGTTGAACTTGCAGCAAAAGTTGCATCACATCCATATGACGTTCTTAATTCGGAAGAAGCACGTGATGAAGCCAGGGGAAATCCCTTTTCCCTGCTACATATAATCAAGCCGGAGATCGATTTTCCTTCCGGAACAGATGAACATCTGGAACCGGTTTATCAAAAGGCTGCTGAAAATCTTGATCTTTGGCGTAAGCGGGGCTGGCTGGTCAAAGATATCAGGGATTTACTATACATTTATGCCCAGACAATGGAGGGGAAGACCCAGTACGGGATAGTAGGTTGCGCTTCTGTTGATGATTATCTGAATGGCGTGATCCGGAAACACGAATTAACCCGGAACGACAAAGAGGAGGACCGTATGAAACACGTCAGGGTTACCAATGCCAATATGGAGCCGGTGTTCTTTGCTTACCCTGCTGTTAAAGAATTGGATGATATAGTGGCCTCAATTGTTTCAACCAATAAGCCGGTTTACGATTTTGTCTCTGCAGATGGTTTTGGGCATCACTTCTGGCTTGTTGATAATGATTCTACCATTGCCAGTATTATAAATTTATTCGCCAGGATTCCGGCTACCTATGTTGCTGATGGCCACCATCGTACTGCTGCTGCAGCACTGGTTGGTAAAGAGAAGCGTTTGAAAAATCCACATCACACCGGTCAGGAGGAGTATAATTTTTTCCTTGCAGTTCATTTTCCTGATGATCAGTTAAGAATAATAGATTACAACCGGGTTGTAAAAGATCTTAATGACCTTTCGCCAGGTGAATTGATAGAAAAAATCAGTGAGGATTTCGAAGTTCAGAAGTCAGGTGCCGGAATATTCAAACCTGATCGGTTGCATACCTTCAGTATGTACCTGGAAGGGGAGTGGTATAAACTGGTCACTAAAGCCGGACGCTTTAACGATGATGATCCAATAGGTGTTCTTGACGTAACTATCCTTTCAGGCCTTATTCTTGATAAAGTATTGGGTATAAAAGATTTGAGAAAAGATAAACGTATCGATTTTATTGGAGGTATTCGAGGTTTGGGCGAATTGAAGTCTAGAGTTGATTCCGGTGAGATGAAAGTTGCTTTTGCACTCTATCCGGTTTCAATGAAACAATTGATTGATATTGCTGATTCGGGGAATATTATGCCTCCAAAGACAACCTGGTTTGAGCCTAAACTCAGATCGGGGCTGGTGGTTCATGAACTTGAATAACAACATATATAAAGTCCATAACCATAACCCTTCAAGAGGGTTGGGCCACTTGAAGGGTTATGTATTTTTTATTCAAACATATCTTTTACCTTATCGAAAAACCCTTTGTCATGATTTCCTTCCGGTGATACGAAATTAGGTGATATCTGGAGTTTTTCGAGGGTCTTGCGCTCTTCTATTGTCAATTTCTGCGGAACCCAGGCATGGATTTTTACCAATAAATCTCCTTTTCCATAACCGTTAACATCGGGCAACCCTTTGCCGCGAAGACGGAGTATCTTTTCAGGTTGGGTTCCGGATTCTATTTTCACTTTCACCTTGCCATCAATCGTTGGTATTTCAGTTGTTAGCCCTAATGCAATATCAGGGAATGACAGGTAAAGGTTATAAATAAGGTCGTTTTCATCACGCGTAAGTTCCGGATGCTCCTCTTCTGAAATCAATATGAGCAGATCGCCGGCCATCCCGCCACGACGGGCTTCATTTCCTTTGCCTTCCAACGATAGTTGCATCCCTTCGGCAACCCCGGCAGGGATTTTAACAGTGATCACTTCTTCACCCTGGACAATCCCTTCACCATAACATGTATCACATTTTTGGGAGATTATTTTTCCATCTCCGCCACAGGTAGGACAAGTAGAAGTGGTTTGCATTTGTCCGAGAAAAGTATTGCTTACCCGTGTTACCTGTCCGGATCCCCGACATGTTGAACAGGTCGAATAACCGCTGCTCCCCTTGGCGCCACTACCATGGCAGGTAGTACAGCCAATATATTTCTTTACCTTAAGTTTCTTTTCTGTTCCATGTGCTATCTCCTTAAGATCAAGGCTAACTTTGATACGCAGGTTAGAACCGCGATTAACTCTTTGAGATCTTCCTCCCGAACTAAAACCGCCAAAACCGCCAAAACCGCCGCCTCCAAAAATGTCTCCGAACATCGAAAATATATCGTCCATTGACCTGCTGCCACCACCAAAACCACCCTGATTACCTAATCCTGCATGTCCAAACTGGTCGTATCGTTGTTTCTTCTCAGCATTACTAAGAACTTCATAAGCCTCTGCAGCCTCCTTAAACTTCTCCTCAGATTGCTTGTCTCCGGGATTCTTATCGGGATGGTATTGGATCGCTTTCTTCCGATAGGCCTTTTTTATTTCATCAGCGCTGGAATCTTTGCTGACCCCTAAAACTTCATAGTAATCTCTTTTAGCCATTCTTAGTTTATTGTGAGGTTTTAAACCTGTTTCCTCTTATTCGCCCACTACAACCTTGGCAAATCTTATAACCTTGTTGTTCAGATAATATCCTTTTTGAATGACATCTACAATTTTTCCTTTCATATCATCAGACTGGGCGGGGATTTTTGTAATTGCTTCATGCAAATCGGTATTAAAGTCTTTCCCCTCTGCTTCAATTTCACAGACTCCATTTTGCTTGTTGAACTCCTTAAATTTATTATATATCAATACAATACCTTCTTTGGTTGCTTCGAAATCCATTCCTTGCCCAATTGAATGTATAGCCCGTTCGAAATCATCAACCACAGGTAAAATACCAAGCATGACAGATTCGGCTGCGGTACGTGTCAATTCCATGCGTTCTCTGAGAGTCCTTTTTCGATAGTTATCAAATTCGGCTGACAATCGAAGGTATTTATCATTCATCTCCTTATTGGCAGCCTCAAGTCCGGATACCTTCGCCTCCAAATCTTCTTTTTCCCGGGTGGCAGACAATTCTTCATCCGGCAATTGCTGAGCCTCATTGGCTGAGGTGAAAGCATCAGAATTTTCTTCGGAACTCAATTTTTCACTATGTAAACCAGCTGATCCAGCTTTGTTTTCTTTGGTATTCTCTTTATGATCCTTCCTTTTCACACCTGTTTTTATTATAAATTACTATATTCCGGCCCGCGGTTTCCTGCTCCGGCTGACCGGTTGAAATTTATCCGGTTCATGATTATCATTAATAAATCTCAGTATTTACCGATCAAATATTTTGCCAATTGACAATTAAGACAAAATGTCACATTACACGAATTTTATCTGTCAATTGTTTAAGAATAACCGGCAATCTGCCCGGTCTATTCCTGAAATAATCCCTTATTTCTTCAACGAAGCCAGTTTTTGATCAAGGGCTTTACCCCTTAGATTAATTGCCAGGATCACTCCATTTCCGTCAATCAGGAAATTAGAAGGGATGCTTCGTATTGCATATAGCTGGATGTATTCTGCCGTTCCATTCGGTACGCAAACATGATTATCCCATTTCAGACGATCAACCTGAATTGCATTTTTCCATGCATTGATATCCCTGTCGAGCGAAACGCTAAAAATGGTAAATCCCTTGCCCCCCTTGAAAGAAGCATCTTTATACTTATCATAAGCTGACACGACAAACGGATTCTCATTTCTGCATGGCTTACACCACGATGCCCAAAAATCGATCAATACTATCCTGCCTTCAAGTGATGAAAGCTTTAAGGGTCTTCCAAAGGCCGAGTATTCGGTTATTTCAGGTGCCTTGTTCCCAATGTTTATCCCTACTTCCGCTGTGGACTGACTTTTCGCATCAGATATTGAGAAAATAAATGATAAGATGAAAGCTAAAGTTTTTAAATACTTCATGATTAATAACTTATAATTAATATTTGGTTATGCCCTCTCAATCTTTGCACCGATTGCGTTAAGCCTTAAATCGATATTTTCATAACCCCGGTCAATTTGTTCTATGTAATCGATTGTAGATTTGCCTTTTGCCGATAAGGCCGCAATAAGTAACGCTACTCCTGCCCTGATATCTGGTGAACTCATTCTGGTACCCCTGAGATTGTATGATTTATCAAGACCAATCACTGTTGCGCGATGCGGATCACAAAGGATGATTTTGGCACCCATCTCTATAAGGCGATCAACAAAAAAAAGCCTGCTTTCAAACATCTTCTGATGAATTAAGACACTTCCTTTTGCCTGTGTGGCAATAACAAGGAATATACTAAGCAGGTCAGGGGTTAAACCAGGCCAGGGAGCATCGGCCACAGTTAGAATAGATCCATCAATAAACGATTCTATTTCATAGTGTTCCTGAGCGGGAATATGCAGATCTTCCCCAATCCTTATCATATTTATACCAAACCTCCTGAACGATTCGGGGATGATGCCGAGATTATCATACCCAACATTTTTTATGGTAATATCCGAACCTGTCATAGCTGCCAGTCCTATAAAACTGCCCGTTTCGATCATATCGGGAAGCAGAACATGTGTACAGCCGGATAAGGAAGTCACTCCAACTATAGTCAGAAGATTTGATCCAATACCTTTAATATTGGCACCCATATTAATCAACATTTTACATAATTGTTGAAGATAAGGTTCACATGCTGCATTATAGATGGTCGTGGTTCCGTTAGCAAGGGTTGAGGCCATCACAAGATTGGCTGTCCCGGTCACTGAAGCCTCATCGAGCAGCATATAACATCCTTTCAACTGCTTTGCTACTACCCTGTAAGACGATTCAGAAGCATCGAAAGAAAATTCTGCTCCCAAAGCTTCGAAACCCCGGAAATGAGTGTCCAGCCTTCTTCTTCCAATCTTGTCACCACCAGGTTGTGGGATTATCCCAATGCCAAACCTGGCAAGCAAGGGACCAACGAGCATCAGGGAACCACGGAGGCTACCCGCCTGCCCGAAAAAAAGTGGAGAATTAAGCCTGTCAATATCAATATGTTCAGATTTGAATGTAAAAATACCCTTTTTTATGCGCTCAACTGAGGTTCCCAGATAACGGAGGATTTCGATAAGTTTCAAAACATCGTTTATCTCAGGAATATTAGAAATAGTTATCGTCTGTGATGTCAGCAAAGTTGCGCATATCACCTGCAAGGCTTCATTTTTGGCTCCCTGCGGGAACAATTCTCCATGGAGAGGGCAACCACCTTCAATAATAAACCTGGCCATTCTTTTGTAAAAGGCTATTTATGTTTACGCAACTGATTTGAAAGATTGGTGATCCTGCCTTTTTTTGGCTGAGGTTTAAAGATCTCGTTTATCTCCTGTAAATGCAGATCAGGGTCTGGTTTTAGTTTCCCGTGTGAAAGAAGAATCATATCCTTTAAAATTTTCGAGTCTTCTACGGCATCTTTGTTCCAAACCAGATATGTCTTTTTCATCTGGTTGGCCAGGAGTTCCATGTTTATTGCTTTTGCCGGATTATCATCTTCCAGTTGACCAGTTGCTGCAATATAATTTTCCATGATCTTTCCGTAATGCCGGAATTTTATTTCCGTTTGATCGTATGGAACTAACCTGGGCTTTTCAATGAAAGTTTCTGGTTTTGGCGGATCGTAAGGATAATCAATATCCAGTTTAAAATCAGACATAATAGCAATATGATCCCAGAGTTTATGTTTGAATTCGTTGATATCCCGCAGGTAAGGGTACATCATACCCATCACGTCGATAACTGCCTTGACAGCGAGAATTCGTTCTTCCCTGTTTTCAATCTGCATAATATGATCAACCATCTTATGAATACTTCTTCCATATTCGGGAAGTTTCATCTTCTTTCGTTGAGTATTATAATCACGTTCAATCATTGTCTTCTGTTTTTTGTTTATTCATTGTATTAACAGGATTTTCTTATCCCGGTAGTTTTCAACACTGCAAAGCTAATCGTTTTTAATGGTTAATTCAAATATACGGTAACATTACCCCTTTTCATTCAAAATCCTAAGTTTGGCAAATTTAAGGAGAAGGTTCTTCTCTCCTGCATTCGTAAAAAATACCTTGGCTTTGAGATCGGGCATTTTGCCTTCAACCTGAAGAACTTTTCCCGGGCCAAACCGCTCATGCTCAACGAACATTCCAACATTTATCAATTCAGGATTATCGCTTTCGAAAGGGCTTGATGCAGACGGAAGTACACTTTTTGAAATTTGTATCCGTGCTACGGGAAATTCAGTTCTTACGTGTGATTTGTACTTTGTCTCTTCCCTTTGAATTTGATAAGGGCTTCCGGGAACGATGGTCTCCTGGTGCCGGAATTGAGGTATAGAACGGATATTCTGAATATCGAGGAACTGATGGTCAATTTCACCAATAAAACGGCTTGGATTACTGAATTCAGCCTTCCCCCATCGAAACCTTTGCTGGGCAAATGATAACCATATCTGATTTTCTGAACGTGTCAATGCAACATAGAAAAGCCTTCTTTCCTCTTCAAGCTCAGATAAGGTTAGTGTGCCTGAGTAACCTGAAGGGAATAGATTCTCTTCTAATCCCACAATAAATACATTTTTAAATTCAAGGCCTTTCGAAGAATGGACAGTCATTAATGTTATCTTATCTGCGTCTCCATCCTTATCATTATCCTGATCAGTAAGTAGTGCTACATCTTCCATAAAAACATTTAGACCACCCGGCAGGCCTTCTTCCCTGGCAGTCATCGAAAAGTCCTGAATGGCGTTCAGCAATTCCTGCGTATTCTCATACCGGCTGAGGTTTTCAGGTGATTTATCCTGGTATAGTTCGGTGAGGATGCCTGATTCAGAGGCAATTTTACCCGCCAATTCGTAAGCCTCAGTTGTCGCAACCTGATCAGAAAATTTGTTGATAAGCTGAGTGAAGGTGTTGATTTTTTTTATAACTCCCCCGTTTAAACCTGCAATAACCATCTTGTCGGGATAATTGGCAATTTCATAAATGCTGCATCCCGAGGCTGCTGCTGCATCTTCGAGACGGCTGAGGGTCGTGACCCCTATTCCCCTTGCCGGATAGTTAATGACCCTTTTAAAAGATTCATCATCTTTTGTGTTGATAATCAATCTGAAATAGGAGAGAATGTCTTTTATTTCCTTTCGCTGGTAGAATGATAGTCCTCCATAGATTTTATAAGGGATGTTCCTTTTTCTAAGAATCTCCTCAAAAACACGGGATTGCGCATTAGTGCGATATAAAATTGCAAAGTCAGAATAGTTTTCATGGTCCCGCATCCGGTGATCGAATAATTCGTTGGCCACGAGATATCCCTCTTCATGCTCGTTCATTGCCGTAAGGACCCTGATCCGCTCACCTATGGCATTTTCGCTGAAAACAGTTTTTTGCAACTGGTGTTTATTTTTGGCAATCAGACTATTGGCGGCATCCACAATCACCTGGGTGGAACGGTAATTCTGTTCCAGTTTGTATGTGCTATAACCCGGATAATCGTTCCTGAAGTTTAGTATGTTCTCAATCCGTGCGCCTCTGAATGAGTAAATACTCTGGGCATCATCACCCACAACACAAATATTATGATGAAGCTCTGCCAATCTTTTGACTATAAGGTATTGTGAAAAATTGGTATCCTGATATTCATCCACCAGTATATAGCGGAATAATTGTTGATACTTTGCAAGAATTTCAGGATGATTTTTAAATAGAATATTTGTAATCAGCAATAGATCATCAAAGTCCATTGCACCGGCATTTTTACACCTTTTGGAGTATTCCAGGTAGATTTCAGCTGTTAAAGGTATACGGGCTGCATTATCGGCATCCCTCAACTGGTCATTCTTATAATATGCCGCGCCTGTTATCAGATTGTTCTTGGCCGTTGAAATCCGGTTAAGTAATAAAGCGGGTTTATATGTATTGTCATTGAGATTAAAACTCTTTATAATCGACTTAATAAGGCTCCTTGAATCCTGGGTGTCATAAATTGTATAAGTAGAAGGATAACCGATAATTGATGACTCAACCCTCAATATTTTCGAGAAGATTGAATGAAATGTTCCCATCCACAGGTGGCGCGAAACGAAATTTCCTACTTCACCTGCTATCCGTTCCTTCATCTCGCGGGCAGCCTTGTTGGTAAATGTAAGTGCAAGAATTGATGAAGGCGAAACTCCGTTTTTCAACAGATGGGCAATGCGGTATGTAAGCACACGTGTCTTCCCGGAACCGGCTCCGGCAATCACAAGTGATGCTCCTTCTGTGTTAATTACAGCAATACGTTGGGCACTGTTCAGATTCTCAAGATAATTTGACAAAATATTGTATTTTAAGTACCTCGTGTTTATTTATTCAGAATTTGTCTGTGAATTGTGCAAAGATAAACCGACATAAATGAATATTGGCAATTTGAAACGAATTTTACTTTAATTTTGTAACATTGTATATTAATAACCGAAAGACCCGTTATATGGAAAATGCCAGAAACCTCAGATTAAGGACCTTTATGTCAGTATTACTTTTATTTTCTGTGGAATTAGTTGCCGGACAATCTCTTATATCACCTTCGGCCTCTTTTTCAGAGCAAACTTCCTATCCCGTTTTCCCCCAAAAAGATTTTATATATTATTTCTGCGGTTCGGGTTCACATCAAAGCGGCTCATTAAAAGCTGTTTCATCTGGTCCCTCTGTCACTTTTACATGGGAAAAATATAATCCCGTTTCCGGATCATTTGGTTTCTATTCAAATGAAACAGGGACATCCTCTGTTTTAACGGGGCTTGACAACGGGTGTTACCGGGTCACTTTCAGGGAGAATGGTAATGACTTCATTTTCAGGGCATGGGTTATGAATGTCTGGACCGAAACTACCGCCGCAATCTCTGAATCAAATTGTCAATCCTTTAAGCTGCTTGGAGGCGCAGCCGGTTCTAATTATTCGTATTCCGACTTGTCATCAAATCAACCTGTTACCCGTGACGCGGGATATAAATACGTTTGGTATACCGATAATATTCTGATCTCCACAATCCAGAATCCGGTAAATTATCAGCCACCGACAAAAAATACTATCTACCGGCTTGAAGTGACCGATCGTGCCGGATGTATGCAAAGCAGTCAGGTCACTTACCAGTCTATTGTTACCAAAGCCAAATTCTCGTGGAAAACTGATCAGAAGGCAGACCCGCAGTATACTAACCCTGAAGCCCCTTTGGAGGTGAAATTCGTAAACGAATCCGAGAATGGTGACACCGATAAATATGAGTGGTTTCTTTTCAAGGAAAAAACACAAATAGAACAGGAGGGATCTGCCAACGGTAAGATTGATTCAATAATGGAGCGGATTTATCTTCAGAACCCCGTTTATACCTACGAAAATTCCGGACGGTATAAGGTCAAACTGGTGTCGGCAAAACAGACTGCAGGATTTACATGCCGCGATACTTTTTACCTGAAAGATTACATTGTCATAGATACTTCGCTGGTTAAGGTTGCCCCCGCTTTCACGCCGAATGGAGATGGCATCAACGACGTTCTGACGATCAAGACAAGATCGCTGAAATCACTTGATTTCCAAGTGTTCAATAGGTGGGGGCGTGTTGTTCACCATTTTAGCAAGTCAGTTTATATTCCTGCTGATTCTGAACTGGCAGCATGGGACGGCAGGGTCAATAATAAACTGGCTACTCCGGGTGTATATTTTTATGTTGTTGATGCTGTGGGCCGCGATGGTGAACGACGACGAAAAAAGGGTTTTGTCCAGATGATATGGTAGGGGTTATTATTAATGCTTTTAAGTATTAGTATTTCTGTAAAACTTTCTAACATTTCGTGCGGATTGAGACATTTACTGATTAAGTTTTCCGCACCAGACTCAGTAGGGCCAAAAAAACCTGCCAGACATAATCTGACAGGTTTTTATATAATTGAAAATCAGGGAGAGGTTATTTGTGGTCAACTGAATACATGTGGGCAACCAAATCAACTACTTTGGTTGAATAGCCCCATTCGTTGTCATACCACGAAACTACTTTGACAAAATGATCATTTAAGCCAATACCTGCACCGGCATCAAATATTGATGTACGCGGGTCGGTAACAAAATCAGTTGAAACAACTTCGTCCTCAGTATACCCAAGAATTCCTTTCAACTCTCCTTCAGAAGCAGCTTTCATTGCAGCACAGATTGCCTTATACGGAGCCGGTTTTTCCAGACGGCATGTAAGGTCGACGACTGAGACATCAGGAGTAGGTACGCGGAAAGCCATACCGGTAAGTTTACCGTTCATTTCCGGAATAACTTTACCAACAGCCTTTGCAGCACCGGTTGATGAGGGGATGATGTTCTGAGCAGCCCCGCGTCCGCCGCGCCAGTCTTTCATCGAAGGACCGTCAACAGTTTTCTGTGTCGCTGTGGTGGCATGAACAGTTGTCATCAAACCTTCGATAATTCCAAAATTGTCATTCAGCACCTTTACTATCGGTGCCAGACAGTTGGTAGTACATGAAGCATTTGAAACAAAATTCATATCAGAGGTATACTTCAGATTGTTAACGCCCATAACAAACATTGGGGTATCATCCTTTGAAGGGGCAGACATTATAACTTTCTTTGCACCTGCATCAATATGAGCCTGACATTTGGCTTTATCAAGGAAAAGACCGGTTGATTCAATGACATATTCAGCACCAACTTCTCCCCATTTAAGATCAGCAGGGTTTCTTTCGGCAGTGACCCGGATTTTCTTTCCATTTACAACTAATGCACCGTTTTCAACAGAAACAGTTCCTGAGAAACGACCATGAGTTGAATCATATTTCAGCATGTAAGCCATATAATCAACATCAATAATGTCGTTGATTCCAACAACTTCTACATCATTTCTGTCAGCCGCAGCCCTGAAAACCAGTCGGCCAATACGACCGAAACCATTAATACCAATTTTAATCTTAGACATAATTTATTCGTTTTGAGAATTATAGAATGAATCGAACCATATTTGAATTTCGCAGCAAATTAACAGTTTTAATTTGAACTTATCAAAAAAAAAATTCGCAAACAGATAGTTCTTTACAAATTGTTAACTTAGGATGGAATTGTAATGGTACGCTGGATTATCGCTTCATCCAGGTAGAATTAGTTTTGGCTTTAGGAGGTTTAAAACCACAACTGCAGGCAGCGCACCTGACCAGCAAAACCGCTGTCAATATCAATATTACTGGAATGATCAGTTTCGTTTTCATATTGCAAATGTAATAAAGATTTAATTATTTCAAAATGTTGAACCATTTCAAAAAATTGGTTTTCTATCTTTGCTGCATCTTGTGTTTATAAGTCTAAAAAAGATATAGAGAAATATTTAGAATGCGTACGAAAATAAAATTTGAAGTAGCCCCTGAATTCATGGAACTGGAATCCTGGATCAGCCAGATGCGGGAAAACTTCTCCGGTTCCGGAGAGACAATTTTTAAATTGAGAAATGAGGTAAAAGTCTTTAAAATTAATAATTACAAACTGAATGTTAAGGCATTTAAAATTCCTAACCCGATTAACAGGTTTGTTTATGTAAGCTTCCGGGGCTCTAAGGCAGCCCGTTCATACAGGTACGCAAGGAAGTTCAGATCACTTGGTATCGACACCCCAATGGCGGTAGGTTTTATCGAATATACTGAAAATGGGTTGCTCACAAATAGTTATTATGTCTCGTTGCACCTTGATTGTAATTATACCCTTCGGGAAGTAATAGATTTTCATTTTGAAATCAGGGATGATATTTTACGGCAGTGGGTAAGGTTTACGTACGATAAACTTCATAAAAACGGGATTTTCCATCTTGATTATTCACCAGGTAACACTTTGATAACCGAATCAGACGGGCAATATCAATTTTGGGTTATTGATTTAAACCGGATGATTTTTGGTGAGGTGGCTTTTGAAAAGGGATTGAGCAATTTTTGCCAGTTGAGGATTGATCATTCCACACTTGAACTAATAGGCCGCGAGTATGCCCTTTTGAGGGGCGAAAATCCTGCCAAGGCAGTGAAGATTATTGTGGATTACGAGATCAAAAGGGCCGCAAAACTTGAAAAAAAAGACCGTCTGAAACATATTCTAAAATGGGTATTCAGAAGAGGTCACGCCGGAATATGATTTTTAAGGATTTTTAAGCACTTTCCCCGTCCGAATTCAGCAGTTTAAAGTTGCAAAGCGACCTGTAGACATCTTCAGGTGTTACCATATCCATGCATCTGGTTGATGTATAAATGCAAGGCTTATTTCCAAAAACAGAACATGGACGGCACTTGAGAGCATTTACAGGAGTTTGAATATGATACCCGGTTGGTTGGCCGATTGCGGAAAAGCCGAAAGCCGGGTGGGTCCCTCCCCAGATTGATATCGTCGGAATGCCGGAAAGTGCAGCCAGGTGCATATTCGAAGAATCCATAGAGATCATCAGGTCGAGCATACTGATTAAAGCCAGCTCTTCTGAAAGTTCAAGTTTTCCGGCAACAAGATGTATTTTAGAACTAAATTGCTGAAATTCCTCCAATAATACGATCTCTTCAGCACCTCCTCCAAAAAGAAAGTATTCAGCCTGATGTCCGGCATCGATGAGTGATACCAAATCCCTGAATTTTTGTATCCCCCATATTTTGGGAGGTGCGGTGGCAAAGGGTGCCAGACCGATTTTCAATTTGCCGGCACCTATATTGTTTTTATCAATAAAAAGGGTTGCTTTCAGCGATGCATATTTGTTAAAATTAAGAAATGGCGCCTTCCCGATTCGTCCTTTAAATCCTGCCATTAAAAAAACATCAAGATACCTTTCAGTTGTGTGCTTCAACATTTTGATGCACTTTGATCTGATCAGCTGTTTTTTCTCATTTCTGCCTTTGTCGATTGAGAATACGCTTGTCCCTGAATTTTTAAAAAGGAAGGAAATTATCCGGGTTCGGATAACCCCGTGTAAATCAATAACTGCTTCGTAGCTCCCTTCTTTTTTCAGATCGGCATAGAGCCTTAAAAGACCAATTATTCCCTTATGTCTTCCATGTAGGTCTGGAAAAAGAAGCCGGAGACGGGGAATACCAAAGAAGAACGGGGCAAAGAATTTTCTGGTAACCAGTGTTATCTCAAGATCCGGGTTTGCTTCGATAACACCGGTGATTGCAGGAACTGTCAAAGAAACATCTCCCATTGCTGATAACCTTAATGCAATGATCTTTCTCATTTTCGGGTAAGAAGTATCTTATTTAACAAGTTATCATTACTTGTATTCTTCATAACTTTTCTCTTCAGTCAGGTTTGATCCGGTCAATTCATTTATCTTACGCTTGACTTCCGACCTTTTGTCGTTGATAAAATAGACCGACCGGGCAGTCTGAACAAAATCATGCCCAAAATTTCCAGTACGTTCAAGTTCCCTTATGTGGTCTTCAATGTCCCATAACTGATTATTAATATTGTATAAATCAAGGTATAACTTGTGTTTTTTATCAATAATCCCGGCAACTGCCTCATTGAGAATTTCATATTCTTTATTCAGGTTTGCCAGTTTCTGCGCATCTTTGATCCTCTCTAATTTTATCTCAATAATTGTAAGCTTATCAGCAATTTCTCCATTTGATACTTCAATTTGCATATACCGTCGTTTTCGATAAAAGTAATTCTTTATTTTTAAGGAAGTTTCTATCATCTTTAAATTATCCTGAGGTACAGGTTCATTAATCTCCGGGCAACAACTTTTTCACGGAAAAGTTCTGAATGTGCAGTCCCTCTCCGGATTAAATCATTTTTTAGCTGTTGGTCAGAGAGAACATTGAGGATTGAATTGCCAATTTCCGAAATATCCGCCGGATTAATGTAGAGTGCCCCGTCACCACCAGCTTCGGGCAAACTACTTATATCAGATGTAATAACCGGACATCCAGATGCTTGAGCTTCGAGAACAGGAAGGCCAAACCCTTCAAAAAAAGATGGGTAAACCAAAATCTCGGCAATCTGATAAATTGCCTGCAACTCGGCAGTTGTTGTGTCATGAAGAAATATCACCTGTTTTTTAATGCCCGATTCATCGATAAATCGCTTCAACAGGTTGATATAAGTGGTTGGTTTTCCTAATATTACAATATCTATATCCAGTTTTTTTTCCACCAATGCTTTCAAAATTGAGAGTTGGTTCTTTCTCTGTTCAATTGTTCCGACACACAGGATGAATCTTTCGGGTAAATTGAATTTTGTCCTGACTGCGGATTTTTGTCCTTCACTTACTTTGTCGTAAAACCGATTGTCGCACGATTGATAAATCACTTCAATTTTATCAGGATCAACAGAGAAATAATTGATCAGATCAGTCTTTGTCTGATTGCTTATTGCGATAATTTTGGAAGCCCTCTGACATGAACTGTAGTAAATGGATTGGTACATGTTCCGGTCAATCGGTTTATAATATCCGGGAAATCTCAGGAAAATGAGATCGTGAATTGTAACAACTGACGGAATGCCGGTTTTTTCGATTCCATAAGGAAGTGCATGGCTTAGTCCGTGGAATAAATCTATATTGTATTCAGACAGCAGTTTAGTTACCTCGTGAAGCCTCCAGTAAGATTTAAAAACTTTCGAGATGAAGGATTTCGGCGTTATGACTTCAGCCGGATCAGGCAATCTGTACAAATTTGTGTACTTTGGGGCAAAAAGTTTGTACTTATTCTCAGGATAAAATTCTGACAACAGGTTGATTGTATTCCGGCTATAGTTTCCCAACCCGGATTGGTTCTGGAAAATTCGTTTTGCCTCAAAGCCAATATTCATACTCTTGAATTACTTGAAAGTACCAAAATTAGTATTTTATTCAATAATTCAGTATAAGGCGCGTCATCCGGAAATTTGTTCAGTCAGTATATCCTCACCACACAATTTATGGGGGATCCCAAATAACATTTTTATAATTGTCTGAGTATAGTATTAGCACAATTAAAATATATATTTTTGAAAAATCTAAATCAATAATTGAAAACAAATAGGTTCCGGATGCTTTTTTACCAATTGAACTTTATAAACGAATGATGAAAATCATTAATACACAGTTTTACAGAATTGTGGTTCCTAAATTTATCAGAAAAAAGATTGTTGCCCGTGTTCTGCGTGCATCGGTTCTTGAATATTACTCCAGTCAGTCAATGCCATATTATGAGGAAATTGAAAAGGTACTCGGATATTTGGGAAACCGGTCAGTTGCCATGTTCCCGTATTATTTTCAGGATAACTATAATGAAGATGATATTGAAGTTTTTTTCGATCATGAAAAGAGGTTGCCTTACGTACTTACCGGTGGGAAAAGACTTTATCTCAAGAAAAGATGGAGTAAAAAGCGAATCAGAATAAGTATCAACAATTTGATGAAAGAGCAGGATCCGCAAAGCCCGCATTGCTATGAAAGCGATAGTTTTAAGTTCCAGGATGGCGATGTACTCGTTGACGTTGGGGCGGCAGAGGGAAATTTCGCTTTAAGTGTTGTTGAAAAAGCATCCAGAATTATCCTGTTTGAAAGCAACAGGGAATGGATTGAACCTTTGAATGCAACCTTCGACCCATGGAAGGATAAAGTTACAATTGTTAATAAATTTGTCGGGGATATAAGTAATTCAAAATGTACTACACTGGATGATTTTTTCTCTGATAACAGAAAATTGTCTTTCCTGAAAATTGACGTTGAAGGAGCTGAATCCAGATTATTAAAAGGATGCAAAAGGATTCTTCAGGAGCAATTCCCACTTAAGGTGGCTATATGTTCATACCACAAGCAGGAGGATGAACAGGAGTTTAAGGATACTTTATCACATTATGGATTTGAAACATCTCATTCAGAAGGTTTTGTCCTTCTTTTTACGGACCGGAAAATTAAGCCGCCCTATTTGAGGCGTGGTTTAATCCGGGCGGTTAAATGCTGAATTATAATTCCGTTATTACAATATGCAGATCGTCAGAAAACTAATTGATTTCTTCAATAAGCCATTCCTGAGCAATTACAGGACTATATTGCTTTTGTGGGTGTCAGTTTCTGTATTCCTTGGAGTTTTCAGTAGTCTGACCAACAGGATCCATAATAATTACCAGATTTATAAGTATGTGTTCATTAATTTGCTGGAACAAGTTTCACTATATAAGCCCCGGCCAGAGTTTTTTGATGATGTGAATCATTATGGACCATTTTTTGGGATACTTATTTCCCCTTTTGCGATACTCCCCGATATTTTAGGTGCTACTTTATGGCTGGTTATATTGGGGTTGGTGTTTTTCTACTCTATAAAAGAGTTGCCTGTCACCCGGTTGCAGAAAATAGCAATCTTTTGGATTTGTACAAATTCGTTGATTATAGCCCAGACAAACTTTCAATTTAACATAATTACAGTATCACTCATCATCCTGTCCTACACAAATATCAAAAAAGAGAAGGATTTTTGGGCTGCTTTTATGATAATGTTAGGCTTTTTTGTTAAATTGTACGGAATTGTCGGATTTGCCTTTTTCTTTTTTTCAAAACATAAGTCCAGGCTCTTGTTCTGGAGCCTGTTTTGGGGAATCGTTTTCTTTGTCCTGCCTATGCTGATCTCCTCGCCCGGATACGTAATCACCCAATATAAAGAATGGTTTGCTGAGTTAATTATTAAAAACAATGTTAACAATAACTCACTTCATCAAAATATTTCTTTATTAGGAATGATCAGGAAATCGACAGGTCTTTTATGGCTATTAAACTGGCCAATGATAGTTGGGGGTGCAATCTTCTTTGCTTTGCCTTATTTGCGTATCCAGGAATATAAACATGCAAGATTTCAGCTACTTACGCTAGCCTCTGTATTAACGTTTATCGTTTTGTTCAGTACCGGCTCCGAGCCAAGCTCGTATATAATCGTACTTGCGGGTATGGCAATATGGTTTGTTATTCAACCCCGTCCACATACCTGGTGGAGTTTGTTCCTGATTATTTTTGGCATTATATTTTCGAGTTTTCCTCCTTCTGATTTATTTCCGCGTGCATTTTATTACCGGTTTATCCTGCCGTATGCCCTTCAGGCACTTCCTTGTACAATTATATGGTTTACAATTGTATACGAAATGCTTTTTCAAAAGTCAGATAATTATCTAACAGATTCACACAAATGAGAAAGAAACTAATTTCAGTTGTACTTCCTGCCCACAACGAATCCGGGAATGTTGAAATAATTTACAACCGTATTGATTCCATTTTTCCTTATGATCGTTATGATCTTGAATTAATTTTTGTTGATGACGGAAGTACTGATGACACGCTTGAGAAAATTGTAAATCTTGAAAGCAACAGGAGCGGTATATTTTATATAGAACTTTCGCGGAATTTCGGCCATCAGAACGCACTGAAGGCTGGTCTCGATTTTGCCGGTGGGGATTGTGTCATTTCGATGGATTGCGATCTTCAGCATCCGCCTGAACTGATTCCAAAACTAATTGAGAAGTGGGAAGATGGTTTCGATATTGTTTACACCCTCCGCAGGGCAAACGATAACATTCCATATTTTAAGCGTAAGTCTTCAAACTTTTTTTACCTTTTTTTTAGCTGGATATCTGATTTTAAAATAGAAAGGGGAGTCTCTGACTTCAGGTTGATCGACCGGCGTGTGGTGGATGTGCTCTCCCGGTTCAAAGAAAACGACCTGTTTATTCGCGGATTAATTAGATGGATAGGATTCAGGCAGGTTTCGATCGATTATCTTCCTGACAAACGTCATTCCGGCCTCAGCAAATATAGTAATATTAAGATGGTGCGTTTTGCTTTCAGCGCAATAACTTCATTAAGTATCCGGCCTCTCTATTTAGCTGTTTATATGGGATTTTTTCTCTCGCTGCTTTCGTTCCTTTATCTGCCTTATGTTATTATATCCTATTATTATTCAGGACATTATGCTTACGGTTGGGGTTCCGTAATTTTGACCATAGTATTTTTCGCAGGAATACAGCTTTGTGTATTGGGTATAATCGGGATTTATATAGGTAAAATGTTCATGCAGGTTAAAGACCGTCCATTGTATCTGGTGAAATCGACGAATTTAAAAGGTAAATAGCCCGATGATATTCTTAAGTTTTGATATTGAAGAATTCGATAACCCACTGCCGTATTCGAAGACATTAAGTTTTGAACAGCAAATGTCAATGTCGGAAATTGGAACAGCGCGTATTCTTGATTTGTTAAAACAAAAAAACGTAAGGGCAACTTTTTTTTGTACAGCTAACTTTGCTATCCATGCAAACGGTTTAATTGAAAGAATGGTCAGCGAAGGGCATGAAGTTGCTTCACACGGCTATTACCACGCGAAATTTGAAATAAAAGACCTGAAAGAATCAAAAGATGTGCTCGAGCGGCTGACAGGAAAAACTGTTTACGGATTCAGGATGGCAAACATGATGCCAGTAGATGCATATCCGGTTATTGAAGCAGGTTATCAATATAATTCTTCCCTGAATCCAACCTTTCTGCCAGGTAAATACAATAACCTAAGCAAACCCCGCAGGATATTCAGAGAAGGCACACTTTGCCAGATCCCGGCTTCAGTTTCTTCGATATTGAGAATCCCTCTTTTTTGGTTATCGCTGCACAATTTCCCGATTAGTATTTACAAGAGTATGTGCATTCGAACAATTAAAAAGGATGGATATCTGAATATCTATTTTCACTCGTGGGAATTAGCCGAACTTCGTGCCAGCGAAATAAAACTACCCTCATATATTGTCAGGAACTCCGGTAAAGCATTGGCTGAAAGATTAAGCAGTTTAATTGACTTCTTTAAACAAAAGGAATATCCCTTCAGTACATTAAAAGAGTGCCGCAATCTTTTTCTTTAGTATTTATTTAACACTATTACAACCAAAAGCCTGATATTTTGTTAAAGGGTTGGATCTGTTAAATTTTATAGTATGATTTGGAATATCCGGACAATAAAACCAAAACTGCGATGAAGTATTATATTGTTAGACGGGTGCTGGTTGCGGTAATGGTTTCATTGTTGTTACCTGGATGCGCAAGGAAGCAGGAACCGCTTCCGGATGCTTCAGGATATAATTTTTTTATTATTTCCGATATGGGTGAAATTCCCAATTATGGAAATGACTCAGCGGCAGCTGTTTTAAATAAATTGGCTCCCATTATTCAGCCCCGTTTTATAATTTCCTCCGGCGATTTTTTTCATAATGAAGGGGTGAAAAGTGTAGATGACCCTCTTTGGCAACTTATGTATACCAAGATTTTCAGCTCCCCGTTTATGAAGAAAGATGTATATCCGGTTAATGGTAACCATGAATACATTGGCAATTCACAGGCTACGGTCGATTATTCTGCTATAAACCGGCGTTGGAAAATGGAAACACTGAACTACACCTTTGTAAAAAAGCCAGATAGCTTAACTTCAGTACGTTTCGTAATGATTGATACATCACCTTTCCTCGAAAGATATAAAAATGACCCCAAATACCATCGTGTAAATTCGCAGGATTGGAAAAAAACGGTTGCCTGGCTTGACAGCGTTCTTCGTACTTCACACGAAAAGTGGAAAGTTGTCATTGGCCATCATCCTATTTATACTTCCGACTTTGGACAGGGTTGCACTTATGAACTTATAAGGTATGTTGATCCACTGTTGAAAAAGTATAGTGTCGATATGTATTTTAGCGGACATATTCATAAGTTTGAACATGTTCAGCGTAACGGTATGGATTATTTTTCAACTACGAACGGGGGTGCAAAACCAAGAATTGCAACACCCTGGTTTAATACCTTATTTGTGAAGAGAACACTCGGTTTTACCGTTTGTTCTGTTTCATGCGATAATTTTTCAATTTACTTTGTTGACAAAAGAGGCGAAGTTGTTTACACTTTTCATAAAAAGAAAAGGGGATAAATTTTCCCCCCTTTTGAAATATCCCCATAATTGATTCACTGTCCGGGGTAATTGCGTGCGCTTTCAAGCGATTGGGTTACGACCATTACTTTGACGGGCGACTAACTTCGATGGCTATCTTGCTTCAGCATGCTGTGTGTGCGGCGCGATTATTTTATTATTTCAGAGAGTATATTTTTAAACTCCGCCAATTCTTTTGATGAAAGCTTACCTAAATCAGCGATCTTATCCTCCCTTTTTAGGGTAACAATCCTATCAACTTTAATTATTGAATTGGCTCTTAAGTTATTGACTTTATCTGGTTTTAATAATATTTCCCTCCGTGAAACTTTTGAAGGAACAACCGAACTAATTGCAGACACAACTAAATCCTTGTATTTATCATCAGTTTCTGTTATTACAACAACTGGCCTAACTTTCTTGTTCGACAATCCAGCAAATGGAAATGGAATCAAGATTATCTCACCAATCTTCATTTTGCTTTAGGTTTTGGAGTTACAAAATCTTGGTAAATATTTTCTCCCGGATCCTCCCAAAAATCGAATCCTCTTGTTTGAGCCGAAAAATTACGCAATTCATTATCAACTTGTTCCAACTCTTCAATAAAAGTAACAACAACTTTGAATTTCTTTTTTTCTGATATCTTATCTGTTATCTTAACAGTCTTACCATCATATATTCCATGTACTGCAAGCATAATCAAAATTTTTCACAAATATAGAAAAATTCGGGCATGTTCAACATGGCGAAATGGACAACTTTACCACCTCAGACAGCCGTTCTGTCCCCCGAATTGCAACACCATGTTCTATACCCGTTAATTATTTTCCCCCTTTTGAAATATCCCCATAATTAGTTATTGTCTTCGGTAATCGCGTGCGCTTGCCTGGTCGGCAGGCATTATTTGCAGTTCATCGATATTCACATGTTTTGGTCTTGTTACCATAAAAAGAATGGCTTCTGCAATATCGGCGGCATAGAGCGGCGTTAGTCCTTTATATACATTGTCAGCTTTCTCTTTATCCCCTTTAAAACGCACTACAGAAAATTCGGTATCTGCTATTCCGGGACTGATCGTACTTACCTTGACCCCATAAGGGAGAAGTTCAATTCTCATGGCCTTTGTGATTGCCTGAACAGCATGTTTTGATCCGCAATAGGCTGCTCCGTTAGGATAAACTTCGTGGCCAGCTATTGACGAGAGGTTAATAATATGACCAGACCCCCTTGTTACCATGCGGGATGAGATTTTACGCGAAATATATAGTAAACCTTTAATATTCGTGTCAATCATTCTATCCCAGTCATCTGTTATACCATTGTGAACAGGTTCAAGTCCGACAGCGAGGCCGGCATTATTGATCAGAATGTCAATATCATGCCACTTGCCAGTGAGCGAATCGACGGCTTTTTCGACCTGACTAAGTTCTCTGATATCAAAACAAAGTGAAATAACATCAGCTTTTGAATTATTGCCAATTCGTTCCGCGAGACTGATAAGCAGTTCTTTACGACGGCCTGTGATGATCAGGTCAAATCCGTTTAAGGCAAGAAGAGAGGCAGTAGCCTCACCTATTCCGGAAGTCGCACCGGTTATTAATGCTATTTTTTTCATTAAATCGCAATATTTGTTCCGCGAAAATAATACAAAACAACCATTTAAAAGTTTGAATTATGTCATCATTAAATTTAAACCATTAAATTTGTCTTGTTTTTAAAAAAAATGTAGCGAAATGACTGAAACTGACAGAAATTTTTTCACTATCGATCAGGTCCAGGAACCGGATGACATACGAAATATAATCTACTCGATGATTGCAATTCCTCATTTATCACCTGTAAATATATTCAGTGAACTTGCTTCATCCGCTATTGAATCGACTCAGGTTGGGAAGGAAGATCCTGGTAATGACGGAATTTTTCGGGTAGATGATGACGGGAATCTTTTTTCACAAACAATATATGCCGATTACAGGCGACTTGCAGTTGATCCTTTTGTTGCTGCTCAGATAATTGTTTCCAAAGCAGTAAGGCGCCTTGTTTGCTATGGGGCGGAGCCTGTGGCGATGAGTGCTTTTCTGAACAGTGTGGAATTCACCAGCCCGGTTGCCAGGGAAATGGTCATTGCAACACGATCAGGTCTCAATGCTGCTGCAACAGCTTTTAACCTGCAATTTCCTAATTGGAAGATTTTTTATGATTACTCGAATAGTAATGGCTTTGTACCTCCAACATTAATAGTGAGCCTTGTGGGAAAATTGAAAGATCCTGACAAGGTGCTTACTCCTACGCTAAAGCAAAAGGGACACAATATTTTGCTGATAGGCCGATCCTTTAACGATATTAATGCTTCGGAATATCTTGATCATTTTCATGAAATTAAAGAGTGGCCGCTGATGCACTTTAACCTGTCATTCGAAAGCAGATTAATGGTTGCCATGAAAGAATTGATTAAGAATGATTTAGTTGTTTCAGCCAGTCCGGTTGGCATCGGTGGGTTATTTTTCACCCTTTTACGTGATGCCTTGCCAAATGAGCTGGGTTTCGACATTACGACTGATGCGGAGATCAGAACTGATGCTTTTCTTTTCGGCGAGGGGATGGGCAGAATTGTAGTGACAGTAAGACAAGAGAAGGAGAATGAATTTGTCGATTTCCTGTATGACCGGAAAATCCCGGTGATGACACTTGGCCATATAACAAAAGGAGAGATTCGCATAGACGATAAATCTTTCGGATTTGTTGACAAGGGAATCGTAGGTGAATTCTTAGATTAGTCATATTATGGCAATTATTATACCTTACAGTCTTTCAGGAAAAGGGAAAAAGGAACAAGTGGCAGAGATGTTTGATAATATTGCCCTTAACTACGACTTTTTAAATCATTTTTTGTCTTTTGGCATTGATAAAGCCTGGCGAAGGAGAGCAATTCGTATAATTATGAAATATTCTCCCTCAAGGATTCTGGACGTGGCTACCGGAACAGGTGATCTGGCAATAGAATCTCTCAAAACCGGAGCGCATGAAGTTGTCGGGGTTGACATTTCGGAAGAGATGCTGGCAGTTGGAAGGGCAAAAGTTGAATTACTCGGGGCCGGACATCGCATAATTCTTCAACCGGGTGATTCTGAAGATCTTTGCTTTTCAGACAATTCCTTCGATGCTGTTACGGTTGCCTTTGGGGTTCGTAATTTTGAAAATCTTTCCAAAGGTCTCGGTGAAATTCTTCGGGTGCTGAAACCAGGCGGCGTTTTGTGTATTCTCGAATTTTCGAAACCCAGATGTTTCCCTGTGAAACAATTTTATAGTTTTTATTTCTTTTACATAATTCCTTTACTCGGAAGATTATTTTCTAAAGAGAGGTCTGCTTACCGGTATCTTCCCGAGTCTGTTGAACATTTTCCTGATGGGGAGGAATTTCTGGCAATCCTGAGAAAAGGTGGTTTTCAGCAATCAAAGCAGTTCCGGCAAACTTTTGGGATTGCAACAATTTATACGGCTTTTAAAAGAGTTAATTTTGAACTATAGTAATTTAAGATATCTCCTAATCCTTCCTGCATTTTTTGTGGGATCCATTTATTCCTTTGGTCAAAGAAAAGGTGTAGATAATCTTGTAAACTTTGATGACCGGAAACTCCATTTTGGATTTTATCTCGGACTTAATACTATGGATTACCGGATTACCAATTACAATAATGTCTTTGAAAATCCTGTTTTTACTGATAATCCCACATTAAAATCCGAAGCACTTGGCTTCTATAAGCAGAAGGAACAATTTGCAGCTGAGGTTTATACAATTCTGCCAGGGTTCACAGTTGGTGGAGTCGTCAATTTCCGGATCAACCGCGATATCGATCTTCGTTTTACTCCTGGCATGTCATTGGGTAACAGGCACTTTAAGTATTTCATCCCAATTGATCCTGCGACTTATAATAACACTGGAATGGATGAAGACACATATCTTTCAACCCCATCAGCTTATGTTGACCTTCCGTTAGGGGTCAGGTACAAAGGCTTCCGTCATTATAATTTGAGACCATATATTTATTTAGGTGCATCATACAGGCAGGACCTTGAGAATAAAAGGATTACCGAAAGTGTCATTCATCTGAAAAAACCCGGGGAATATGCAGAAATTGGATTGGGAATCGATTCTTATCTTGAATACTTTCGTTTTACTGCGGAGTTTCGGTTCTCTTATGGATTGAACAGCCTCATCCGGCATGATTCTGATCCTGAAAAGCCAATACCTTATTACGGATATATATTCAAAGAATTAAATTCTAATATTTTCACCCTAATCTTTTATTTTGAGTGATAAAAGAGCTTAATATCGCGATCTCTCCTGATTTGGTAAACGATACTGCGAAGTTGAAAGTATTTGTTTCGGAAAATCTTAACATTGAAATCAGCAGAATTTTTGGTTTTGTGATAAGACGCCGCTCAATTGATGCACGAAACTCAAACATCAGGTTAAATCTGGGAATGGATGTCTATATCGATGAACCTGTCCCATTAAAGGAGAAACCTGTTTTTTACTACCCCGATGTTTCAAAAAAGCCTGCTGTTGTGATTGTTGGAGCCGGCCCGGCAGGGTTATTTGCTGCCCTTCATCTGATTGAACTGGGTTTTAAGCCGATAATTTTTGAACGGGGGAAAATGGTAAGCGAAAGAAAAAGGGACATCGCAGCAATTCATCGTGAACATATAATCAACCCCGATTCTAATTATGGATTTGGTGAAGGGGGAGCTGGTACATTTTCTGATGGAAAGTTGTATACACGGTCAAAAAAAAGGGGTGATACCCGGAAGATACTGGAGGTTCTTAATTTTCATGGGGCACAGGATGAAATTCTAATAGATGCTCATCCCCATATTGGGACTAACATTCTCCCTGGAGTAGTGGTTGCCATACGTAATAGTATTCTTGGTGCAGGAGGGGAGATTCATTTTAATTCGCGCATTACTAATCTTGTTATTCGGGATAAGGAGGCGAAAGGGGTGGTACTGATTAATGGTAAAACTGCCGAAGGTATTGCAGTTGTTTTGGCCACTGGTCATTCATCAAGGGATATTTACATAATGCTTTATGAAAAAGGCATTCTTCTTGAGGCCAAACCGTTTGCAGTGGGCGTCAGGGTGGAACATCCACAGGAAATTATTGATATAATTCAGTATCACGGCATTAAGAGGGGTTCAACCTTGCCTCCGGCAACTTATTCGTTTGCCGAACAAGTGAATGACCGGGGTGTTTATTCATTTTGTATGTGCCCTGGCGGGATAATTGTTCCGGCAGCAACAGCACCGGGTGAACTGGTAGTAAATGGAATGTCAACCTCAGAAAGGGGAGGGCGTTTTGCCAATTCCGGAATTGTAGTTGAGATCAGGCAGGGTGATTTTCCGCTTAACAACAAAATTCCTGAAATGTTAGCCGGCCTTCGTTTTCAGGAGAACATTGAAAAGATGTGTTTCGAAATGGCAGGAAAAACACAAAATGCCCCTGCACAACGACTTGCTGATTTTGTGAATGGTCGTAAAAGTTATAATCTGCCGCAATATTCCTACAAGCCAGGCGTTATTGCATCACCTCTTAATGAATGGCTTCCCCCCTTTGTGGTATCAGGATTGCAGGAAGCATTTAAATTAATCGGATCCAAAAAAAGAGGCTATATTACCAATGAAGCACTTGTGCTTGGCGTTGAATCGAGGACTTCTTCCCCTGTCAGAATTCCGAGAGATATGGAAACGCTTGAAAGTGTTCAGATCAGGAGGCTTTTCCCTTGCGGGGAAGGGTCTGGTTACACTGGTGGAATTATGTCTTCTGCTGTGGATGGGGAGCGTGTTGCTGAAATGATAGCTAAACTTTACAATTAGTTTGTCTGCGAAATTCAGAGCAAATGATCGACGCAGCAATGGCAACATTCAGAGATTCAGACGTTACTGCTCCCTGCGGATAAGATGGTATAGTGATCCTTTTCGAAATATAAATTGCTGCTGCATCAGAAATACCACTGCCTTCATTTCCGAAAAAAATTATTCCTGTGCTGGTTAAATGACAGTTATATATATTCTCCCCCTCAAGATAAGTCCCATAAACAGGAATATCTAACCATTTTACATGATCAAAAAACCCGGGCAGCGATACATAATGAACCTTCACACGTCCCAAAGCCCCCATAGTGGACTGAACCACTTTAGGGTTAAACAAATCCACAACCTCCTCCGAACAGATTATATTTCTGATTCCAAACCAATCTGCAAGCCGAACAATGGTTCCCAAATTTCCTGGATCCTGAACCGAATCAAGAACAAGGGTAAGTCCGTTTTTTATTTCATTCCAGTCGATCTCCGATTTTGGAATGAAAAACAAGGCAATTATTTCAGGGGCGGTTTTCAGGAAGCTTATACGCGATAGATCCTCTTTATCAACGATTTCAATTTTTAACCCGGAATGGCGATTGTTTACTTCATCAGCTAATATTTTCAGGCAAAATATTTCTGACACTGCTACATCTGATTGAAGAAGGTCAAAAATAAGTTTCTTCCCCTCTGCAACAAAGAGGCCTGTAGCTGTCCTGTTCTTCTTTTGATCAAGCGATCGGATAAGCTTGATTTTATTTTTCGATAACACTTTATAGCCGGAATTTGATTCAGCCAAAAATAATTCATTTTTAAATTGTAAGGTTAATTATCTTTGCTTAAGTTTTATCAATTTCACAGGTTTGGGTATTCGGTACAGATACAGTATTTTTTATATAATAACTGCTTTGGCGGTTATTGTGATGTCTTCATGCAGTACTGTAAAATATGTTCCTGAAAATCAGCATTTATTAATAAAATCAAAAATTACTGTAGATAATAAGTCTATTAATAAATTAGAGCTGAAGAATTACCTCAAGCAGAAACCCAATACTAAAATTCTTGGTTTCTGGAGATTTCATCTTGGCCTTTACAATCTTTCCGGCAAGAATAATGAGGATGGTATATTTAAGAGGATAGGCGAACCACCAGTGATCTTTAGTGCCTACCTTACTGAGAAGTCAAAAGATGAGTTTCGGAGGTATATTCACAATAAAGGTTATTATCAGGCAAAGGTCACAGATACAATTATTTATAAAAAAAACAGAAAGGTTGAGGTTTACTACACTATTAATACTGGTGCACCACATCGGATTAAATCTTATAAAACAGAGATCCTGGATAGTTCGATTAGGAGGCTTGGTAACGCTGATTCTGCAAAAACATTGATAAGAATAAATGGAACTTTCGATACGGATGTCCTGGCACTTGAGAGTAAAAGAGTATTGAACCATTTTCAAAACGAGGGATTTTACCGCATCAACAAGAACGAGATTTATTTTGAAGCCGATACTACAAAAGCTCCAAAGAGTGTAAATCTTAAATTGTTAGTCGACAAGGAAAATATCTCTGAAGATCCGACGGTAGGGATGGAAAGGGATCATCAGAGGTTTACATTCCGCAATTTTTATTTCTATACAGATTTCGAATCCCAAAAGCAGCTTTTTAATGAATTCAGGGAGGAAGAGACAACTGTTGATAAGCCTGATACGATAATAATTGGCAATCAATATTTTATTTCAAATAAGAAAATGAGGTACAATCCTGAAATGTTGATGAATATGAATCACATCAATGATAAAGGGTTTTACAGTGTGGATCTTGTTGAACGAACTTACAATGATCTGTTTTCTCTAAGATTATTCAAATTGATTAACATCAGGTTTGTAGAAACAAATATACCCGATGCGGCCGGAAATCCTACTCTTGATTGTATTATTCAGCTTTCACCTTCTATCAGGCAGTCTTATTCCATTTCGTTTGAAGGAACCAATTCTTTGGGTAACCTTGGGGTTGCGGGAAACCTGGGATATCAACATAAAAATATTTTCAGGGGTGGGGAACTCCTCGATGTTGTTTTGCTGGGGGCAACTGAAAAACAAAACTATGGCAGGGGTGACTCTGCAACGACATTTAATTCGTTTGAATCCGGTATTGAGACAAAGGTTACCTTACCCAAATTTTTTGCCCCATTAAAAACGAAAAGTTTCTTTCGCTACTCCACCCCTCAAACCCTTATGAACCTCTCGTATAATTATCAGCGTCGCCCCGACTATACCAGGACAATAATTAGGGCAAGCCTGGGATATCAGTGGAAATCATCTGATTTTACCACCCACAGGTTTAATTTTATTGATTTGAATATGGTAAGAATGTTTGCATACGACTCTGCATTCGTTGCCCGCATTGAAAATCTTTATATAAAGAGTTCTTATACCGACCACTCTATTTCGGCATGGAACTACAGTTATACACGTAATAACCAAAACATTCAGAAACGGTCAAATTACAGCTATTTAAGAGCTTCTTTTGAAACAGCAGGAACCTTTCTCTACGGGATAAGTAAACTGTTTGACAGGAAACTTCATCCCAGTGATTCTATTGGAAGTTTGAAGTATCATTTTCTTGGAACACCTTTCGCACAATACCTTAAAACTGATTTGGAATATCGTAACGGGATTGTAATAGATAAGTATAACGCTGTGGTATTTAGGACTTTTGCTGGTTTGGCCATGCCATATGGCAATTCTGACCAGGTCCCTTTTGAACGGAAATATTTCACTGGCGGAGCAAATGGAATCAGAGCCTGGCCTGTACGAACACTTGGACCGGGTTCATACAAGGCAAATACGAATGAGTTTCCAAATCAGTCAGGTGATATAAAACTTGAAGCAAATGCCGAATACCGTTTTGCAATGATCGGTCCTTTTGAAGGTGCGTTATTTGTTGATATGGGAAATATCTGGTCTTTAAAAGATAACCGTCCGGGAACAGAATTTTCGTTTTTAAAATTTTATAGGGAGTTTGCCGTTGGCTCGGGTCTTGGCATAAGGTACGATTTTTCATTTGTAATAATAAGGGTAGATCTGGGGATTAAACTTCATGATCCCTCCCTGAAGGCAGGAACACGCTGGATACCGGCATCCAGTCTGCTTTCGAAAGATAATTATAATATTGCCTTTGCAATTGGATATCCTTTTTGATAATTATTGCAGTAATATATAATAGGATGAGAGTCAGATGGATTCGTGAATTTCTAAGTTTCTCAGGAAAGGAGCGCACCGGTATAATTGGTTTGCTTCTAATAATCTTCCTGTTAATTGTAATTGGAAAGTTAATCCCCTGTTTTATTAATCATGATAATGCCGGTTTAGCAAAATGGGAAGCAGAGGTTAACAGCTATCTTGCGAAAACGGCCAATAAGAATTCAGTAGCCACATCTCTTCATCCGGTTACGTTCAATCCTAATGAGGTAGATTCTATTAGCCTGGTAAATATGGGATTGCCTTTAAATGTGGTTTCCAACTGGGTTCGATATCTTAAAAAGGGGGCCAGTTTCAGAGATAAAGAGGGGGTGAAAAGAATCTATGGAATGACCTCCGATTTGTTTGAACAGTTGGATAGTTTCATCGAAATTCCATCTGGAACTTCATTTGTAAAAAAGGGCAGTGGAATTTCTGAAATTAAATCTAAACCATATAAGGGATTTCATCGCGATACAATTTTTTCCCGGACCTTATCAAAAAGAGAAAAAACCGGCAAAAAGTCGCAGGAACTAAATAGTACTGATTCGGTTCATCTGGTTGAAATACCGGGTATTGGACCTGTCCTGGCTTCAAGGATAATCCGTTACCGGAATCTTCTTGGAGGGTACTATTCAATTTCACAATTAAAAGAGGTTTATGGTTTGAGGGAAGAGAATTTCATTGAAGTCTCCCAATATTTTACTGTTGACCAATCAGCAATTAAAACTTTTAATATTAACTTATCGACTATTCAGGAAATTGGGCATCACCCATATGTTGGATATAAATCTGCCCGAAGGATATTTAAATTCCGGGATAAGACTGGAAAGTTTTCGTCACCGGATGATCTTTCATCAGTTATGACCTCAGATTCGTTAAACAGGCTAATTCCCTATTTGAGATTTTCTCAATGAATTGCAGGTTACTGCATGGTTTTCCCATTTTTAAATTTATTTAGCTTTATAGTTTGATTAATAATAGAAAATGCATAAATTTGCCGACCTGAATAATAGGTATAAAATAAAAAAATAAAACAAAGAATTGTATGATTGTTATTCCAGTTAAAGACGGCGAAAACATTGAGCGTGCTTTAAAACGCTTCAAAAGAAAAATCGAGAAAACGGGCGTTGTGAAAGAACTTCGCAACCGTCAGGCTTTCGAGAAACCCTCAATAACTCGCCGTACTGAGATTAAAAAGGCGATCTATATTGAAGATTTACAGCGGTCAGAAGAATAAACCGATCCACAATGCAATTAGTGGGCGAAACAGTTATTTCTCATATTCTTGAGTGCGAAAATCATTCTCGCCTGAAATGATAAATCTGGAACTTTTTCTCAATTACCTTAAATACGAAAAGCGGTATTCAAAACATACCATAACCGCTTACGAAAATGATCTCGGCCAATTTGTTATATTTGGAAAGGAATTGGTTGATGATTTTTGTATTGAAGGGGTAAATTACCACCTGATTCGTCAATGGATTATATCACTGATGAATAATGGCACTCTGGCCAGGAGTGTAAACAGGAAAATTTCTGCACTGAAGACTTTTTATAAATTTCTGATGCGTGAGGGGGTAATTTCAAATAATCCGACTGATAATGTAACGGTTCCTAAAACGGCAAAGAAACTGCCTGAATTTGTTCAGGAAAAGGAGATAAACCAATTACTTGACGGAAAGTTTTTTAGCGATGACTTTGAGGGAAAGCGTGATAAGGCGGTTTTAAGCCTTTTCTATGGGACAGGAATAAGGCTGTCAGAGTTAGTGGGAATCCGTATTTCTGATCTTAACCTGAGCGAAAAATTAGTGAAAGTAAACGGCAAACGCAACAAAGAACGATTGGTCCCATTCCCACTGGAAATATCAACTATATTAAAGGAATACATTTTGCTGCGAAACGGGCTTTATCCCGACTCGGAAAATTTCCTTTTTCTGACCGGAAACGGGGAGCCGGCGTATTCCAAATTAATTTACCGGATTGTTAAACGGGAGTTGTCACTTGTAACAACAATTGATAAAAAAAGTCCCCATATATTGAGACACAGTTATGCGACACATCTGCTCAACCGGGGGGCAGATCTGAATGCTATCAAAGAGTTGCTGGGGCATGCAAATCTGGCAGCCACCCAGATTTATACGCATACTTCGTTCGAACAATTAAAAAAAGTCTACAAACAGGCTCATCCAAGAGCTTAAATTAAAGGAGGAAAATTATGGACGTAAAAGTACAAAGTGTTCATTTCAAAGCCGACCAGAAACTGATCGACTTTTGCGAAAAGCGCATCAACAAACTTGAACTTTTTTTTGAAGGGGTAATAGGATCGGAAGTAATCCTTAAACTCGAAAAGGACGAAGATAAGGAGAACAAAGTCGCTGAAATCAAATTATCAGTGCCTGCGAATGAATATCTTTTTGCTAAAAAACAGGCAAAATCATTCGAAGAAGCCGTTGATCTTGCCGTGGATGCGCTTCGTAAACAGTTAGATAAATACAAAATGAGAATCAAATCCAAATAATTATTAAAAAAGTATATTAAATAACTTATTAGAAAGAAAAATAGATTAAATTTGCAGACCATTTTTGAAGCGCGATTTTACAGAATGGACTATTCTTTTGAGAATTGAAATTATGAAGTTCTGATGAAGTGGAGAGGAATATTGCAGGACATTTCTTTGAATTAATTGCGATGGGCAATCAGCAATTTTAATGTAAGTCTGGAACATTGATTTTTAATTTATTGGCATTTCGGAGTAAAATATTTTGCACAATATTTGGGGAGATACCAAAGCGGCCAACTGGGGCAGACTGTAAATCTGCTGGCGAATGCCTTCGTAGGTTCGAATCCTGCTCTCCCCACCATCTCTTTTCGGATAGTTTTATGGCAAACCTTAAAGAGGGAACAGGCGGGAGTAGCTCAGTTGATAGAGCATTAGCCTTCCAAGCTGAGGGTCGCGGGTTTGAGTCCCGTCTCCCGCTCAAGTTTGCCAGTGTAGCTCAGGGGTAGAGCGCTTCCTTGGTAAGGAAGAGGTCATGAGTTCAATTCTCATCACCGGCTCTTAAAAGATGAATTTAATAAATATAAAACGTAAAAAAGTTTAAGTTATGGCAAAAGCACATTATGACAGGACGAAACCCCATGTAAACATTGGTACAATCGGTCACGTTGACCACGGAAAGACAACCCTTACTTCTGCGATTACTATCGTTTTGAACAAGAAAGGTCTTTGCGATATAAAATCTTTCGATTCTATTGATAATGCACCTGAGGAAAAAGAGCGTGGGATCACTATCAATACGGCGCACGTTGAATATGCTACCGAAAAACGTCACTACGCGCATGTTGACTGCCCTGGCCACGCTGACTATGTAAAAAACATGGTAACAGGTGCTGCTCAGATGGATGGCGCAATTATAGTTGTTGCAGCAACAGATGGCCCTATGCCCCAGACACGTGAACACATTCTTCTTGCACGTCAGGTGAACGTTCCCCGTCTGGTTGTTTTTATGAACAAAGTGGATATGGTTGACGATCCTGAAATTCTTGAGCTTGTTGAAATGGAAATTCGTGATCTTCTTTCATTTTACGATTTTGACGGCGACAATACTCCTGTTATCATGGGATCGGCCCTTGGCGCGCTGAATGGCGACCCAAAATGGGAAGAAAAAGTTATGGAACTTATGGATGCTGTTGACACCTGGATTCCAATTCCTCCCCGCGATGTAGATAAACCTTTCCTAATGCCAGTTGAAGATGTTTTCTCGATTACCGGACGTGGAACTGTGGCAACAGGACGTATCGAAACGGGAAAAATTCATACCGGGGACGAAGTTGAAATTATCGGACTTGGTGCAGAAGGTCGTAAAACCGTTTGTACGGGTGTTGAAATGTTTCGTAAGATACTTGATGACGGACAAGCCGGCGACAATGTTGGTCTGCTTCTTCGTGGTGTCGATAAAAAAGAGATCAAACGCGGACAGATTCTTGCTAAAGCAGGATCAATCACACCTCATACCACTTTTAAAGCCGAGGTATATATCCTGAAAAAAGAAGAAGGTGGACGTCACACTCCTTTTCACAATAAGTACCGTCCTCAATTTTACATCCGTACATTGGATATTACAGGTGAAATCAACCTTCCTGAAGGTACAGAAATGATTATGCCAGGTGATAACGTCACAATTACTGTAGAATTGATCTATCCTGTTGCCCTGAACCTTGGACTTCGTTTCGCAATACGCGAAGGCGGACGTACAGTTGGTGCAGGTCAGGTAACTGAAATTTTGAAATAATCTAATTTACAATATGTTAATTAGTAATTCAGTCCCAAACATGTGTTCGGGACTGAATTTACCGATAGACTCGCAGATAGGGGTACCCGCAGGTTCGGTTCCTGCTATCCGTCGGTAATTGATTTTCGTAACGAAATTTGTCACTTAACAGATGAAATTAACAAATTATTTCAACGAATCATACAACGAACTCATCAATAAGGTTTCATGGCCTACATGGAGTGAGTTGCGTAATAGTGCTATAGTAGTAATGGTTGCTTCCTTTATAATCGCACTGTTAATATTTTTCATTGATTCCAGCTTCAGGGGATTGATGAAATTAATTTACAGTTTTTTAATTTAATTATTTGCCGGAGGTCCGTGATGAGCGATAATCAACGAAAATGGTATGTTCTTCGAGCTGTTGGAGGAAAAGAGAAGAAGGTCAAGGAATATATCGAAAATGAAGTAGCGAATTCTGGACTGAAGGAATTTGTATCCCAAGTCTTAATCCCTGTGGAGAAGGTATATCAGATCCGGAATGGGAAAAAAGTTGCAAAAGACCGTAATTTTTTCCCTGGTTACATTCTGATCGAAGCTGCACTGGTGGGCGAAATTGCCCATATGCTTAGAAATATTCCTAATGTTATTGGTTTTTTAGGTGACACAAAAGGGGGCGAACCTGTTCCCATGCGGCAGTCTGAAATCAACCGTATACTTGGGAAAGTGGATGAGCTTCAGGAAGGCAGAGTAGAGCTTGATAATCCTTTCATAGTAGGCGAGACTGTAAAAGTGACTGACGGGCCATTTAACGGTTTCAACGGAACCATTGAAGAAATCAATTTGGAGAAGAAGAAACTTAAAGTTATGGTTAAAATTTTCGGTCGTAAAACACCTTTGGAACTTAGCTTTATGCAAGTTGAAAAGGAGTAAGTAAATTATCTTAAAAAAAGTTATGGCTAAAGACATTGCTGGATTTATCAAGTTACAGATTAAAGGTGGTGCAGCAAATCCTTCACCACCCGTAGGCCCTGCGCTGGGTTCCAAAGGTGTGAACATCATGCAGTTCTGTAAACAGTTTAATGCCAGGACCCAGGATCAGGCTGGAAAAGTACTGCCGGTGATTATTACCGTTTATGGTGATAAATCATTTGATTTTGTAGTAAAAAACCCTCCTGTGGCCGTTCAGTTAATTGACGCTTCTAAAGTTAAAAAAGGATCTTCGGAGCCACATATTAACAAAGTTGGTTCAGTTTCCTGGGACCAGGTAAAAGAGATTGCAGAGATCAAAATGCCCGACTTAAACTGCTTCACAATTGAAGCTGCTATGAGAATGGTTGCCGGAACTGCAAGAAGCATGGGGATTACTATAACAGGCAAATCTCCGATTATTAACTAATTAAAGTTAAGGTTAAATGGCAAAAGTTACCAAGAATAAGAAAGCTGCATTGGCAAAACTCGAAGCTGGAAAAATCTATGATTTACTTGAGGCTACTGAATTAGTAAAAACTATTACCTATACTAAATTCGATGCTTCAGTGGATATTGATGTAAGGCTTGGGGTTGATCCCCGCAAAGCTAATCAAATGGTTCGTGGTGTAGTGACTTTGCCCCATGGTACCGGAAAAGAGGTAAGGGTTCTGGCTTTGGTCACTCCTGACAAGGAGGCCGAAGCACTGGAAGCTGGTGCTGATTTTGTAGGACTCGACAATTATATCGATAAAATCAAAGGTGGTTGGACCGATGTAGATGTCGTAATTACTATGCCCCCGGTTATGGGAAAAGTCGGAGCGTTAGGCCGTATCTTAGGACCACGTGGTCTTATGCCTAACCCGAAGAGTGGAACAGTGACTATGGATGTAGGTAAAGCCATCAGGGAAGTAAAGATGGGTAAAATTGATTTTAAAGTCGATAAATTCGGTATCGTACACACTTCCGTTGGTAAAGTATCGTTCAACCCGCAACAAATTGTGGAAAACGCCAGAGAATTTGTTCATACTATTCAAAAATTAAAACCCGCTGCTGCAAAAGGTACTTACATAAAGAGTGTTTATGTTTCAAGTACTATGAGCCCCGGCATCCAGGTGGAACCTAAAACTTGCCTGGAGAAGTAATAAATATTGAAATGAAAAGATCAGATAAATTACAGGTTATTGAACAATTGACCAAAGAGATTAATTCATACAATCATTATTATCTTGCCGATATATCCAATCTTAATGCTGATGTTACCGGTAACCTCAGAAGATTGTGCAACAAAAGGGAAGTGAAACTGGTTGTAGTCAAAAACACCATCCTCCGTAAAGCTCTTGAAAACTCTGAAAAGAATTCACAGGAACTTTATGATGTACTAGTAAATAATACATCGATCATGTTTTCTAATTCCGGAAGTGTTCCTGCAAAACTCATAAAGGAGTTTAGTAAGAAGAACAAAAAACCGGTTTTAAAAGGTGCTTATGTCGAGCAATGTATCTACCTGGGTGCAGATCAGCTTGAATCATTGATCAATGTTAAATCAAAAGAAGAACTTATCGGAGGTATTCTCGCTACTCTTCAGTCTCCGCTTAAAAATGTGTTGTCAGCCCTGCAATCAGGGGGACAAACTATTGCCGGTGTTTTGAAAACTTTGGAAGAGCGTAATGCATAGTTAATTTTTATAATAAAAAAAACAATTAATATTTAAATCTCAAGTAAAATGGCAGATCTTAAAAAACTTGCAGAAGAACTTGTTAACCTGACTGTTAAAGAAGTTAATCAGCTTGCAGGTATCCTTAAATCAGAGTACGGTATTGAACCAGCTGCAGCTGCAGTTGCTGTTGCTGCTCCTGTGGCAGCCGAAGCTGAAGCACCCGCTGAAAAAACTGAATTTGACGTTATCCTTAAATTCGGAGGCCAATCTAAATTAGCAGTAGTTAAGTTAGTTAAGGAACTTGTTGGTGTTGGATTGAAAGAAGCTAAAGAACTGGTTGATAGTGCACCTAAGGCAATTAAAGAAAAAGTTTCAAAAGAGGAAGCAGAATCCCTTAAAGCTCAATTGGAAGAAGCTGGAGCAGAAGTTGAAATCAAATAGGATTTTAACCTGTACTACAAGGTTATATGCGGTTTAGAATCCCGTCAAGGGATTCTAAACTTTTTCATGTTTATATTGTGGCTCTTTAATTTGGCTGATAATGTCTTCAAACTACATAAATCAAAGGATCAGTTTTGCGTCCACCAGAAGCAAACTAGAGTACCCCGATTTTCTGGAGGTGCAGATTAAATCTTTTAAAGAATTTTTCCAGCTGGGAACCTCTCCTGAAGATCGAAAGAACGAAGATCTTTACCAGGTCTTTCAGGAAAACTTTCCGATCTCCGATACAAGAAATAATTTCGTTCTCGAGTTCATTGACTATCAGGTTGATCCTCCACGATACAGTATCGAAGAATGTATTGAGCGGGGCTTAACTTATAGTGTACCTCTTAAGGCAAAACTTAAGCTTTTTTGTACAGACCCTGAACACGAAGATTTTGACACGGTTGTCCAGGATGTTTATCTGGGTACTGTTCCATACATGACCCCCACAGGTTCGTTCGTTATTAATGGAGCCGAAAGGGTTGTTGTATCTCAGCTTCACAGATCACCAGGCGTATTTTTCGGACAAAGTGTCCACGCAAATGGTACAAAACTTTATTCAGCAAGGGTAATCCCTTTCAAAGGTTCATGGATCGAATTTGCGACAGACATCAATAATGTGATGTTCGCATACATCGACCGTAAAAAGAAACTACCGGTTACCACATTATTACGAGCTATTGGATACGAAAGCGATAAGGATATCCTTGAAATTTTCGATCTTGCCGATGAAATAAAAGTTTCAAAAACCGCCCTGAAGAAATATGTTGGCAGGAGACTGGCAGCACGGGTTCTGAAAACATGGGTAGAGGATTTCGTCGATGAGGACACCGGTGAAGTTGTCTCAATAGAACGTAACGAAGTGATTGTTGATCGTGAGGTTATAATTGGTAATGAGCATGTTGATGAAATTCTGGATTCCGGTACAAAAACTATCCTCCTGCATAAGGAAGAGGCCGGTTCAGGAGACTTTGCAATTATTTATAATACTTTACAGAAAGATCCTTGTAATTCTGAAAAAGAAGCTGTTCTTCATATTTACAGACAACTTCGCAATTCCGAACCACCTGACGAAGCAACAGCACGCGATGTAATCGACAAACTGTTTTTCTCTGAAGTACGTTATGATTTAGGCGAAGTCGGCCGTTTTCGTATCAACAGAAAGCTGGGCCTTAATATTGACATGACAACGAGGGTACTCACCAAACAGGATATCATTGAGATTATTAAGTACCTGATCAAGTTGATTAACTCCAAAACGGATGTTGATGATATAGATCACTTGTCAAATCGCCGTGTAAGAACTGTTGGGGAACAGATGTTTACCCAGTTTGGCGTTGGTTTGGCAAGAATGGCCCGCACAATCCGCGAGAGAATGAATGTCAGGGACAATGAGGTTTTTACGCCTATTGATCTGATAAACTCAAAAACTTTGGTTTCAGTAATCAACTCATTCTTCGGAACTAATGCACTTTCGCAATTTATGGATCAGACAAACCCGTTGGCTGAAATGACCCACAAAAGACGTATGTCTGCTTTGGGACCGGGGGGTCTTTCGCGTGAACGTGCCGGATTCGAAGTAAGAGATGTTCATTATACTCATTATGGTCGTCTATGCCCCATCGAAACGCCTGAAGGTCCTAATATCGGTTTGATATCTTCTCTTTGTGTATTTGCTAAAATTAACGATCTTGGATTTATTTCAACTCCTTATCGCAGTGCAAGCAACGGGAAAGTCAACCTGAATAATGAAGATGTGGCTTATTTCACCGCCGAAGAGGAAGAAGGTAAAATTATTGCCCAGGCCAATGCCCTTATTGATCAGGATGGAAATTTCATTAACGCCAAAGTTAAGGCCCGTCTTGATGCAGATTATCCTTTGGCTAATAAAGAAGATGCCAATCTTATGGATGTTGGTCCGAATCAGATCGCTTCAATCGCAGCTTCACTGATTACTTTTCTCGAACATGACGATGCTAACCGTGCCCTGATGGGCTCGAACATGATGCGTCAGGCAGTCCCACTGTTGAGGCCCGAAGCTCCGATAGTCGGAACTGGTCTCGAAAGTAATATTGCACGTGATGCACGCATTAATATTGTAGCTGAAGGTCCGGGAATCGTAGAATTCGTTGATGCCTCCAGGATCGTCATCCGTTATGATATGACTGATGAAGAGCGGTATGTAAGTTTTGATCCCGATTTAAAAAGTTATAATCTGGCAAAATACAAAAAAACCAACCAGGGAACATGTATCGACCTTAAACCACTTGTTCGAAAAGGTCAAAGGGTTCAGTTGGGAGACATAATGACCGAAGGTTATGCTACCGCAAAGGGCGAACTGGCGTTGGGCCGTAACCTGAAAGTTGCCTTTATGCCCTGGCAGGGTTATAATTATGAGGATGCAATAGTAATCTCCGAACGGATTGTCAGGGATGATGTCTTCACCTCAATACACGTTGATGAATACTCGCTCGAAGTGCGGGATACAAAACGCGGAGCAGAAGAGTTTACATCCGACATTCCTAATGTGAGCGAGGAAGCAACACGTAATCTTGATGAAAATGGCTTAATAAGGATAGGAGCCATTGTGAAACCCGGTGATATATTAATTGGTAAGATTACACCAAAAGGTGAATCAGATCCTTCACCCGAAGAAAAACTTTTGCGTGCTATTTTCGGGGATAAAGCAGGTGACGTTAAGGACGCATCTTTAAAAGCTTCTCCTTCACTTAATGGTGTTGTAATAGATAAAAAACTTTTTTCCCGGGTTGTCAAGGAGAAAAAAGGTAAAATGGCCACAAAACCATTGCTTGAACAGATTGATGTTGAACTTGAAACTGATACCTCCAACCTGCGTGAAATTCTTATTGATAAGCTCTTTAACCTTGTCAACGGGAAAACCTCCCAGGGAGTTAAGGACTATTTCAACAGTGATCTGATTACCAAAGGGAACAAGTTCACACTTAGACAATTACAAAATATTGATTTCCTGAATGTTAATCCTAATAAATGGACCACAGACAAGGATAAAAACGATATGATATCGGCCCTTGTAAATAATTTCATAATGAAATACAAGGAGGCTGAAGCAATTGCCCGTCGCAAACGTTATAATGTAACTATCGGAGATGAGCTTCCTGCAGGAATACTTCAACTGGCCAAAGTTTATATTGCCAAAAAGCGAAAACTTCAGATTGGGGATAAGATGGCAGGCCGTCATGGAAACAAAGGGATTGTTTCCCGGATAGTCCGGGATGAAGATTTGCCTTTTCTTGCCGATGGGACTCCTGTGGATATTGTTCTTAACCCTCTCGGAGTCCCTTCGAGAATGAATCTTGGACAAATTTACGAAACTGTGCTGGGATGGGCAGGGAAGGAGCTTGGCCTCACTTTTGCAACACCGATTTTTGATGGTGCAACATTAGCACAGATTTCTGAATATACCGATAAGGCAGGAATTCCGCGTTTTGGCAAAACAAATCTTTATGATGGCGAAACCGGTGAACCATTTGACCAGCCGGCGACAGTAGGTGTAATATATATGCTGAAACTTGGTCACATGGTTGAAGATAAAATGCATGCCCGTTCAATTGGCCCTTATTCCCTTATTACCCAGCAACCACTCGGAGGTAAAGCTCAGTTTGGCGGTCAGCGGTTTGGTGAGATGGAAGTTTGGGCACTCGAAGCTTTTGGTGCTGCAAATATACTTCAGGAGATACTTACTGTTAAGTCGGATGATGTTATTGGCCGCGCTAAAGCTTATGAAGCAATAGTTAAAGGCGATCCTCTTCCACACCCCGGAATCCCGGAATCTCTTAACGTATTATTGCACGAATTAAGAGGGCTTGGATTAAGTGTAAACCTGGAGTAGTAAGTTCAAATTTAAGCAGATAAAGCTTGCTTTCACTGCTTATATTTGATCGTTGGGAATAAAATCAGTTATATTCTTACATTTTTTCAAAAAAATTATGGCATTCAGACGAGATAATAAGGTTAAGAGTAACTTCACCAAGATCAGTATCAGCTTAGCTTCACCTGAGGAAATACTTGAACGGTCTCATGGAGAAGTTCTTAAACCTGAGACAATTAACTACAGAACCTACAAACCCGAACGTGACGGCCTTTTTTGTGAAAGAATTTTCGGCCCCGTCAAAGACTACGAATGCCATTGCGGAAAGTACAAACGTATCCGCTACCGTGGTATCGTTTGTGATCGTTGTGGAGTTGAAGTCACAGAAAAAAAAGTACGTCGCGAACGAATGGGACATATCTCCCTTGTTGTTCCGGTGGTTCATATCTGGTATTTTAAATCATTGCCAAATAAAGTAGGTTACTTGTTGGGACTTCCAACCAAGAAGCTCGACATGATTATCTATTACGAACGTTATGTGGTAATTAATGCGGGAATCAAGCGTAATGACGGGGTAAAATATCTCGATTTTCTCACTGAGGAAGAATACATAGATATTTTAGAATCACTACCCAAAGACAATCAGTTGCTCGACGATGAACATCCTGATAAATTCATTGCGGATATGGGCGCGATTGCCCTCCATAAACTTCTGGAACGGCTTGAACTGGATGAGCTTTCTTATGATCTGAGGCATAAAGCCGGTAATGAAACTTCTCAGCAGCGTAAAAATGAAGCCTTAAAACGATTAAACGTTGTTGAGGCTTTCCGCGCATCCAAAGGAAGGAATCAACCTGAGTGGATGATTGTTAAAGTTGTTCCGGTTATTCCGCCTGATTTGCGCCCCTTAGTTCCGCTTGATGGAGGCCGTTTTGCTACTTCAGATCTGAATGACCTTTACCGCAGGGTGATAATTCGTAATAACCGTTTAAAAAGACTAATAGAGATTAAAGCTCCTGAGGTCATTCTTCGCAATGAAAAACGAATGTTGCAGGAAGCTGTTGATTCATTATTTGATAACAGCAGGAAATCCAATGCTGTGAAAACAGATAATAATCGTCCATTAAAATCACTCTCAGATTCATTGAAAGGGAAACAAGGACGTTTCCGCCAGAACCTGTTAGGTAAACGCGTCGATTATTCCGCCAGATCGGTAATTGTCGTAGGTCCTAACCTGAAACTTCACGAATGTGGTATTCCAAAAGATATGGCTGCTGAACTTTACAAACCTTTTATAATCAGAAAACTAATAGAAAGAGGAATTGTAAAGACCGTTAAATCCGCTAAAAAAATAGTTGATCGTAAAGATCCCGTTGTTTGGGATATCCTGGAGAACGTGATGAAAGGACATCCCGTACTTCTGAACCGCGCTCCTACACTTCACCGTTTATCAATTCAATCATTCCAGCCTGTTTTGGTTGAGGGCAAAGCAATACGCCTGCATCCGCTCGTTTGTACCGGTTTTAATGCCGATTTCGACGGAGACCAGATGGCTGTTCACCTTCCGCTTGGAAATGCTGCAATTCTCGAAGCTCAGGTGTTAATGCTCTCCTCTCACAACCTGCTTAATCCCGCCAACGGTGCACCTATAACTGTTCCTTCACAGGACATGGTACTTGGTTTGTATTATATGACCAAAGCGCGTAAAGATGCCAAAGGGGAAGGGTTGTCATTCTATTCACCGGAAGAGGCAATAATTGCCTACAATGAAGGTAAAGTTGATATGCATGCCATTGTAAACGTCAGATCGCAGGACCTCGATGAAAATGGTGAGCTTAAAACCATGATGATAGATACTACCCTTGGACGGATACTGTTCAATGAATATGTACCAAAAGCAGCTGGTTTTATAAATAAAATATTGACTAAGAAGGCTCTGAGGGATATTATTGCCGACATTCTTAAAAGAACCGATAATGCTACAACTGCCCAGTTCCTTGACGATATTAAGGACCTTGGATATAAAATGGCCTATCGCGGCGGCCTCTCATTTAATCTCGATGATGTTATAGTTCCTGATGTGAAAACCGAGATGGTTGCTGAAGGATTTGCTGAAGTTGAGGAGGTACTGAATAACTACAATATGGGATTCATTACCAATAACGAAAGGTACAATGGTGTTATCGATATATGGACACATGTGAATGCCAAGCTTACGCAGAGTGTTATGAAAACTATCAGTACCGATAAACAAGGGTTTAACTCTGTTTACATGATGCTTGACTCAGGTGCCCGTGGATCAAAGGAGCAGATTCGCCAGCTATGCGGTATGCGCGGATTGATGGCCAAACCTCAGAAATCCGGCTCAACAGGTTCACAGATTATTGAAAACCCGATTCTTGCAAATTTTAAAGAAGGACTTTCAGTTCTGGAATACTTCATTTCAACACATGGTGCCCGTAAAGGATTGGCTGATACAGCCCTGAAAACTGCCGATGCTGGTTATCTGACCCGTCGTCTTGTTGATGTTGCTCAGGATGTTATTATTAACCTTGAAGATTGTGGAACTTTACGTGGTTTGATTGCAACAGCACTGAAAAACAACGAAGAGATTGTCGCCTCATTGTCTGAGCGTATTCTTGGACGTACTACAGTTCACGATATTTATCATCCCCTTACCGGTAAGCTGATTATTAGCGCAGGAGAAGAGATAATAGAAGATGTTGCAGCAATTATTGAAGATTCACCAATCGAAAGGGTCGAAATCAGGTCGGTATTGACCTGCGAAGCCGAGAACGGAGTCTGTGCCAAATGTTATGGACGGAACCTTGCAACGGCAAAGATGATTCAGTTAGGTGAAGCCGTTGGGGTTATTTCCGCACAATCAATCGGTGAACCTGGAACCCAGCTGACACTGCGTACATTCCATGTCGGTGGTATTGCCGGAAACGTTTCAACCCAGTCAACCGTTGTCGCCCGCTATGATGGTATTGCAGAAATTGAGGAATTGCGTTCTGTTGACTGGCTTGATGAAAAAGGGGAGCCTGTTCATATAGTTGTCAGCCGGCTTGCAGAACTGAAGATAATCGACAAGAATACAGGCATTACATTGTCAACTAACAGCATGCCTTACGGATCCAAATTATTTGTCGCAAATGGAGCTGAAATTAAAAAGGATACTGTTATTTGCGAATGGGACCCCTATAACGGCGTTATAATTAATGAGTTCAATGGTCGCGTTTCCTACGATGATTTAGTAGATGGGGTAACATGTCGCGAAGAATCGGATGAACAGACCGGCTACAAGGAGAAAGTTATTATTGAAACCCGCGATAAAACAAAGAACCCGACTTTACAGATCCTTGACGAGAACGATCAGGAAATCCGCTCTTACAACCTTCCTGTTGGCGGTCACCTCAGTGTTGAGGATGGACAGATGGTGAAAAGTGGTGAGGTTTTGGTAAAGATCCCTCGTGCCTCAGGCAAAGCAGGAGACATAACAGGCGGTCTGCCCCGTGTTACCGAACTTTTTGAAGCCCGTAACCCATCTAATCCGGCTGTTGTGTCTGAGATCGACGGGGAAGTAACCCTCGGAAAAATAAAACGAGGTAACCGTGAGGTGGTGATCACATCACGGACAGGAGAGGTAAAAAAATACCTTGTTCCACTGTCGCGACAGATCCTGGTGCAGGAGAGTGATTATGTACGCGCAGGAATTGCCCTCTCAGATGGTGCAATAACCCCTTCAGATATACTTGCTATAAAAGGTCCGACTAAAGTTCAGGAGTATATTGTAAATGAGGTACAGGACGTGTACCGTATGCAGGGGGTGAAGATCAATGACAAACACTTTGAAGTAATTGTGCGCCAGATGATGCGCAAAGTTGAAATAGAAGATGCCGGCGATACCAGGTTCCTTGAAAAACAGGTTGTCGACAAAGGTGATTTTACTACTGAGAATGACTGGGTTTTTGCCAAGAAAATAATTGTTGAGTCCGGCGATTCTGAAACTTTACGGCCGGGGATGGTAATTACTGCACGCCGGCTGCGTGATGAAAACTCATTGCTAAAACGCAGGGATAAGAAAATTGTTGAGGCCCGCGATGCCGTTCCTGCCACTTCCAGTCAGGTTTTACAGGGGATAACACGTGCATCCCTTCAAACTAAGTCATGGATGTCGGCTGCTTCGTTCCAGGAAACAACGAAGGTACTTAATGAAGCTGCAATAAATGGCAAAATTGATTACCTCGAAGGATTAAAGGAAAACGTTATATGCGGCCATCTGATTCCCGCCGGGACCGGTAACCCAATGTTTAAAAATATTGTGGTTGGTTCAAGGGATGAATATGACCGGCTGATAGATTCGAAAAAAGGGGAAAATAGTGGAGACGAGGAGGATGAATATAACCGAATGTTATGAATGAAGAATATCAGGATCCGCACCAGCTCAATATAGAGCTGAGCGAAGAAATTGCCCAGGGTTCATATTCGAATCTGGCAATTATTACACATTCACCATCAGAGTTTGTGATCGATTTTGTCCGTATTATGCCGGGTATTCCAAAGGCAAGCGTAAAATCAAGAATCATTCTGACCCCTGAACACGCTAAAAGACTTATGTTGGCACTTCAGGATAATGTCGTTAAATATGAATCTTTACATGGTTCGATACAAATCCATGGAGGGCAGCCTAATTTGATGCCAATGACATTTAGCGGTCCGGCAGGTCAGGCGTAATTATTTGCTGATTAATATATTATGAAAGCTCTTCTCAAAAGGAAGGGCTTTTTGTTTTGTGAATTATTAGAACCGCCGCTGGCGCGGATTTGCAAATCCGCACCAGCGTGACACCAGCGAGGGCACTATCTTTTGCACGATCACTTTGGGTTTTTACTATGCTTCTTTCTTTCAATTAATATCGTCAGGTACCAGCCTATCGCAGAAATTAAAGCAATAATCAGCCTGTAATACTGGTCATTAAATGGTTCATGTTTAAAAGTAATCCTGTAAATTGATACAATAATTAGTCCCAGTGACAAAGTAATAAAGAATGATTTCATTGAGCTCATTTCAATCATTTTTAATAAAAATTTAGTCCGCACCCCTTTAACAGGGCCTACTGAAAAACTAATGCAACCCACGCAGTAATTTAATTTGAATAACCCCCGGTTTCGCAAGCTTCACCGGGGG
>Ga0247841_10001335_pt1 | contig 56865 bp, 41 predicted proteins | sample LaCruzMarch2015__2_FD_192410 | JGI IMG/M metagenome (GOLD analysis project Ga0247841, IMG submission 192410) | Freshwater microbial communities from meromictic Lake La Cruz, Castile-La Mancha, Spain - LaCruzMarch2015_18m | ecosystem: Environmental > Aquatic > Freshwater > Lake | place: Spain... | reverse complement strand
AAGGAATAAAGTTGTTTTATTTTTTTAACATTTGCTTGCGCTTTGGGATTTATTGGGATCCCCGCGCAGCAAATGTTAAAAAATAATTTGAATGAGGGGCTTGTTTTACAACATAGAATACAGCCTCTGTGGTATTTTTCTGATGCATTTCTACAAATATTTTGCGGTCCTGTCGCTTTGAATCAAACCCTGAAGAGGCTGTCCAAAAACTCTGTGGCTCACTGTGAATCCTCTGTGGTTCTTTGTGTAACTAATTGTATCACAGAGTTACACTGAGTAGACACAGAGTTTACAGGGCTACAAAGCACTTTATTTAGGCTTTTTCGACACCCTCATAATATTTGTAGAAATATTTGCCATTAAGGTCAAAGGTGCAGCGCACCGCGATATAAATAAAATCAAAATCCAGAATTGCAATTCTGAAAACAGGTGCCCTTCGGCTACATATTGCCACTACAGGCACACACAGAAGCCCATGCACTGTCGGAATAATTCCGCCGAAGGTGGATAAATATTAATGACCCTCAATTTTTATTGTGGGTATACGGGCGACTACTTACCGCCAACCCGGAACGGGTTGAATATTTTGGTACGGGTTTATCAGGCTGTTAAATGAAAATTCAATATTACTATTTTACCTAAATATACTGATTTACAATCAACAATGTTATAGGACTATTATTCGGTTGTTGCAATGCCCTATGAAAACAATGTTCTTATCATTTTCTCCACTCTTTCTATCTGATGAATTTTAATCTCAAAGCGGGAAAAATCAACACCCTTATTGTATTTTGAAAGATAAATCTCTTTAAAGCCCAATTTCTCAGCTTCGGCAATGCGCTGCTCAATACGGTTAACAGGCCTGATTTCTCCTGTGAGCCCTACCTCGCCTGCAAAAGCAATTTGTTTACCGATCGCAACATCAAAATTTGATGAGAGAACTGCTGCAATTACTGCAAGGTCCATGGCAGGATCGTCTACCCGCAGCCCCCCGGCAATATTGAGAAAAACATCCTTTGTCATCAATTTAAAACCAGCCCTTTTTTCCAGCACGGCCAGCAACATATTCATTCTGCGCAAATCGAATCCTGTGGCAGATCTTTGGGGGTTTCCATAAGCTGCAGAACTTACAAGCGACTGTACTTCAATAAGAAATGATCTCATTCCCTCCATGGTGGCAGATGTGGCTGTACCGCTCAACCCGTCACTATGCGATGAAAGCAACATCTCTGACGGGTTGATTACTTCGTGCAGACCATCCTGTCTCATTTCAAAAATCCCCAGCTCTGAGGTAGAACCAAAGCGGTTTTTCACGGCACGCAGAATCCTGTAGAGATAATTGCGGTCTCCTTCGAATTGCAATACGGTATCAACTATATGTTCCAGGACTTTAGGACCGGCTAAACTACCTTCCTTGTTAATATGGCCAATTAAAACCACGGCTATCTGCCTGGATTTTGCAATTTTCATAATAGCTACCGTACACTCCCTTATTTGCGTAATGCTGCCTGGCGATGAATCAGCCAATTCAGTAGCAACAGTTTGAATAGAATCGATTATAACCAGGTCCGGCTTTTCGGTTTCAATACAGGATATTATATTTTCAAGAGAAGTTTCGCACAGGAAAAGACACGCAGATTTGTTTCCCTTTAACCGGATTGCCCGCATTTTTAGCTGCTGAAGGCTTTCTTCGCCCGATATATAAAGAACCTTTAAATGGGACAGCTGCAGGGCTATCTGAAGAACAAGCGTTGATTTCCCGATTCCAGGCTCACCTCCGAGAAGAATCATTCCGCCAGGAACAATACCCCCGCCAATAACACGATCAAATTCAATGTTGCCCGAAATAATTCTCTCATGGTGCTTTAACTCTATTTCTGTGAGCAAAAGCGGCTTAAAATGCCCTCTTTCATGAATAGCCGGAGATATTTTACTTTCTGAAATTATCTCTTCTAAAAAGGTATTCCATTCGCCGCATGAGTTGCATTTTCCAACCCACTTTGGAGCCTGTGCCCCACAATTCTGACAAACGAAGGTTGTTTTAGTTTTTGACACTGGTGGAAGTTGTTATTAAATATTCTTTTCCTAAAGGTTCTTAGATTATTTCACAAAAAAATTAAATCCGTTTACAAATATAACACAGCGATTGAAATTATATCGACTGATCAATTCAAATTGTTGGGGTAAAAATTTTCTAAGAACGAATTGATAGTTAAGTTTTTTATGAAGGACAAAATTTGAATAATCGACAGTGAAACTGGCGGTTGAGAATGACATATAAAGGCCGAATCCTGGGGTACAACAACAATATTATACAGTGAAAAAATAAGCTTTTAATATAACTGTTTTCCAGGTTTATTTTCCGTTTTTATTCACGAAATGAATTCCCCGGTGGAATGCGTTGAAAAGACACACGACAACAACCCTTACGAACCAAATATCCTGCACACAAATATCCTCGCCAAGGGTAAATATTTTCGCATAAATATTTATTTTTTGAATTTTCTTTTGAGGGTAAACCAGCACCAACAGCGAAATAGAGTTTTTAAATCAATACAGAATCAGAATTATTTTCTTTCAAATAGGGCAACAAATTTGTAAATTTGTAAAAAATGAAGGTCATGACAAGCACTGAATTAAAGAAAAGATTGATAGGTAAAATCAATCAAACGGAGAATAACGAAATCATGGAAGAGATGTATCGTTTAATTGTAAATGAAGAAACGGATAACCAGATATATGTACTTTCCATTGAGCAAAAAAATGCTATAGAAGAAGCCCATAAACAATTTGAAAAAGGGCAGATTTTAAAGAGCGAACAGGCAGACAAAGAAATTGAGCAATGGTTAGACAAGTAATTTGGACTAAAAGAGCTCAAAAAGGATAGATTTGCAATATTTTCTTACTGGAATAGACGGAACGAATCTGCTGTTTACAGTAGAAAACTAAATGTATTAATTAAAGATTCACTTAAATTGATCGGTAAGCATCCATTGATTGGAAAGCCGACTGACAAAGAGAATGTTCGTGTGAAAGTATTACGAGACTACTTGATTATTTATGAAATAGCAGTAAATGTGATAGTTGTACTTTCAATTTGGGATTGCAGACAAAATCCCAAAGATTTAAGAAGAATATAAGATAAAATGAATTGGTAGTTTTGCTTTTTAGAGTTCAGATTACACTCCCGGCAAAACCTTATTTCAATTCAAAAAATATATCCATCTCCTTTGCATTAAATTTTTTTGTATATGATTAAGAGGCTGTATTAAAAGTCTTTTAACCGCGGAGAAACGCAAAAAAGGCGCAAAGTTGCTCAGAGCTATTCTGCTGTATTTTTATGCTTTGCGATCCTCTGTGGTTTTTCTTAGCGGCTCTCTGCGGTTAAATTTTTTACTTTTGATACAGCCTCAAAATACCTTTGACGGATATTGATAACACAACAAGGGAGACTATAAATAGCCCCCCTTATTAATAATTAAAAATGTAAACATTAAAATCTAAAACCTATTTAAATCTGAAACCTATTTTTACTGACGGATACGACAGAAATGTAATATTGTGGCTTTCAGACCTCAAAGGTTTAAGTCCTTGTTCCGGAAGGATACTGTTCACAGAATACATATAACTGATACCGCGAAGTTCAAAACCAAAAACGATTCCACTTTCAGTGTAGTATTCAGCACCTGCGATACCAGATAACCCAAGACCGTACCCTTCGGCATAACGCGGAGAACTTGTATCACCAACGGTAGTACTTAATTGCGAGCCGGTCAACCCACTATACAGGTCTGGTGTACCCAGCTCAAAACCGGATAAACGTGCATATTGGAAGTTCACAACAGGTGAAGCATACCAGAACAGGTGTTGGTTTTTAGTAGCAAAATATCTATCCACACCCATATTAATGCTTACATCTGCATCTGCCCTGGCAGGAACATCATTGTAAGTTGGAACAACTGTGTGCCCATTTAAAGAAACACCAGGAATACCTTCATGGGCAGGAGTAGCGTTAAACTTGGTCCCACCGTTTAAACGGACAGCCCACTTGTCGCTAAAGAACCACTTCCCCTCAAGCCCAACCATATTGAGCACTGAGCCACTGGAGTTGGTAGAAAGATAGGAATACGAACCAACGCTGTACGAAGACCGACCAGCCTCTGGTAACTCAAGCCATATACTGTTGGGCGAAGCATTCCCGGAGAGCAGGGAAACTGTAACGGTGCCTTTTTTAGGACCTAAACCGCTTTGCTCCTGCGCCTGGATTGTTCCAAACCAGATTAAAAAAACGAATAATAATAGAATTATTTTCATGCGAATTAGGATTTATGATTTAAAAACCTTTGTAATACAGGGGAGGTAAAAACCTCCGCCTGTATTTATAATATACCCTAAACCCGCTTATGCCAGTGCAAGTTTGATTTTATCCAACCACATTGTAACTACACTCTTTTTCTGAGCAAGTATGATAACCTGAGCATCAATCTCTGCATTCAGATCAGCAAGCTGAGCTGTAAGGAAAGCAATATATTGCTGATCGAAAGGTTGTTGCAGTTTATATGATACAAGACCGTCAGCCAGGGCTGTATTAGCAGCTGTAAGAGCAGCTTTGGCAGCTGTCAAATTGGCATCTGCAGTAGTCTTGGCTGTTGCTTTCAAAGCTGCGTCAGCAACGGCTGCGGCCCATTTGGCCTGATTGGCTGCATAGGTAGCCTCAGTATATCCGGCAGGTGGATTAACAGGAGGAACAGAATCGTAAGCGGTAAGCCAGAGTATCAGATTTTCGATAGAGGCTAACCTGGCATTTGAGCCGGCGATTTGAGCAGTCAATTTTGCAGCGATAGCTGTTAATGCAGCGAATCTGGCAACGTAAGGATCTGAAATGGCCTTTTTAGCTTCATAGGTAGTTATTGCCGTGGCTAAATCTGCTGTTGCAGTAGCTAAATCAGTATTGGCTGTTGCTAAGTCAGCTGCTTTTGTAGCTACTAAAGCTCTTGCGGCTGTAATAGCTCCTAATGGACCAGTAGTAGCGGTACCCTGAGCTGCAACAGCAGCAGTCCACTCGTCTCTGTCAGCTATTGTGTTCCAAATACCAGCAGTTTGTTCCAGAAGCTCGTAAGTTGGAGCATTAGCCAGAGTTACCCATTGTGCAGGTGCAAAAGAAACACCGGCATTTAAATGTTCCCAGGCGAGAGTAATATAATAGGCAGTATAAGGTACAAGTGTGTCGCCCTGAGCAGTAGTTAAAGCTAATTGCGCAGCGGCTACATCCAGTACAGCTGTGGCTTTAAGACCAGCCTGGGTAAGGGTATCGGCCAATGCAGTTGCAGTAGCAGCAATTGCATCGTTCCAAACAACTACAGAATCCGGATCTGTCATTACAATCTGATTCAAAAGCCACTGAGTCTGTAAACCTGAGTTTACAAGGACTTCTGCATTGTATTTGGCAGTCCATTGGGCTTTAATTACCTCAAGTGGAGAACCATCCAGAACTGCCTTCGTCGATACTACAAGGGCATCAGCTGTTGCTTTGTTGGCAACTGCAGTTGCAACAGCAGTAGTTTTAGTGGCAACATCAGCGGTTGCAGTGGCAACAGCAGTCCTGAGGATTTTAATCGTGGTAGCACTCGCTACTGTAGGGACAAATGGAGCCGGTGGATATGTAGCAAATAAACCTGAATCAGGGGTAAAGCTTGCATTCAAAGCAGCAATTAGCTGTGTATTAGCGATTACATTATTCTTCAAATCATTGATTGCTCCCTGGGTAACATTATAATTGGCAACAGCTGCATTATATTCGCCGGCCAGATCAGTCAGTTTCTGTTCTTTCAGGTTGGCAATAAACATTTCATCGGCAATTTTTGCTGCAGCAGCTGCTTGGGCTGCAGCTAATTTGGCAGCATCAAGGGCTGTTTGGGCCGCAATAAGATTTTGTTCATTGAGAATCTTTTGATTGGCAAGATTGTAAGCATTATTAGCAACATTAAATGCAGCCTGATATTCAGCCATTGCCTTCGCATTAGCTAACTGAGCTAAATTTACAAGATTTTCTGCATTTTCCCGTGCAAGAGAATTCACTGCCACTTGTTTGTCTAATGCACCTTGCGCAGTTGCAACGTCTTCATTAATTTTGTTAACGGCAGTCTGGTGCCTGATCTGCTCTGTTTTCTCAGCAGTGTTGGCCACTTCCCTTGCAACCCGTGCATCATTCATTAGCTTCTCATTAGCAGCCTGAACAGCAATTGCAGCGGCTTCAGCTGTATTAACCGCACCCAGGGTAGCCTGATAGGCAGCCATAGCAGTTGTTAAAGCAGCATTGGCATTGGCCTCAGTCGTCGTTGCGGCTGCCTGTGCTGTAAGCAATGCAGCTTGTCCCATTCTGACGGCCTTTACTCCATCAGATTCAACATTCTTAATACAGCTGCTGAATAAGAGCGCGACAGCTGCGATTAGTACCGGAAAAAAACTTTTTTTCATTTTGTGACTTTTTTTAATTATTAAATAGAAATAAAAATTACTTAGATTTTAATTTTACATGTACAAAGTTGAAATAAATGCAATGGGTAAAAAACCCGAAATTTTGTGTATTATGATATTTGGTCAAATATTGGAATAATTTGTCATTATTGCAGGATATGTAGTAAATAAATGGGATTACCCACAATTTTGGCCTATTAACCCATTAAGGGAAATTGGCTGTTTCATCTGCAGTTTTTAAATAGTTCATTTTATGTTAAAAGTAAGTATATCAGTATTTTATATAACAACACCAAATTTTATTCCCTCTCTTATTCCTTAGTCAACCCTAACCATTTTCCACTCAGGGTTAGATAAATATCAACCTGCTGTCGCGCTGAATTATCCGATAACGGCGCGTAGTTGACTTAATTGCCTGCATATTATGACAAAAACAGAATGTCAGCTATACTAAAGCTGAGTCCTTGTTCTTGTTTACAGTGTATCATATTTGTTTCTCAGGTCGTATAAATGAGTTCGCGAAGCAAGCAATCTGACCCCGTTAAACGGGGGGATCAACTGGCAATCTCTTGTCTTAAATTCAATGGATCCCAAATAATTAAGATTTAATATTGCAGACTGGTTAATCTGAATAAACTTCCTTTTGCCCATTAACTCGAGGATCTCTTTTGCAGTTGTACCAATCCTGAGTTTTACCTCGCTCATATCGGTAAGTATTGCTTTCCATCCGGGTTTGGCATGCAGCTGTTCTCTTGTGCACTGAAGTAAAATAATATTGTTTTTATCCATGAACCTGAGGCCGATAGGCGTTGGCAATGAAATAATTTCAGTGATCCCCTGAGAAGAAGGCGTAAAATTTGCCGGTTGTTCGCTCTTTCGTCTGAGCTTATACCTGTCGATAACGTTTTTCAGATCCTCGGGTTTCACAGGTTTCAATATATAATCAAAAACTGATTCGCGTAATGCCTGTATCAAATATTTGTCAAATGCTGTATAAAAGACCACAGTAAACATCTGTGTCCTGTTTTTTCGTGCCTCTTCAAGAAGCTCGAATCCTGATTTAACAGGCATCTCTATATCCATAAACACCAGGTCAAGATTTTCCTTCAGCAACAGGTTTTTGGCCTGATTATATTTTGTGGCGGTTCCCTGTAGTTGAATCTCAGGGAAAAATCCAAGGTGTTCTTTCAATGCGAAAACGAATTCTTCGTCATCATCAATTATTGCCGTTTGAATTTTGTCAGATCCATTCATAACTGCTTACAGGTCAATTTTGATATAATAAGTAAAATCGTTTTACAACTGTAAAGATGACAATAAATTTGCAGAATATAGCAAGACGCACAATAAATTTGTTTATTTGGTAACATTATGGTAAATATTGTTCAAATAAAGGCATATCAGGCAAAATAAAATCTCCATTCCCGGAATTTCCTGCCGGTGGTTTTTTTTACTCCGTGAAATATTTGGATTAAAAGGGTGATTTGAGTGACTGTGTTTGCCATATTTTAAAAATTTATTCCCAAATGTATTTATTTTGTGCCGTCAGGCACATCAGGCCGGTAGAAATTATATCTATCTGCAGATTCTACCGTCCCGTCCGGGACGGAACCGGACATATTGCTAAAGGATATCGAATTTCTCTTTCAGTTGTGACAAGTGGGTTCGGGATGCGGTAAGCCGGAAATTTAAAAAGGCAGGAACCAGCTGGCAATCCCGCGTTTTATATTCAATTGCCTCCAGATAATTAATATTGACAATTGAAGATTGATTAATCTGGATAAAATCATTCTGCCCGATGAACTCAATTATCTCTTTTGCCGAAGTACCGTTACGGAGTTTTACCTGGGTCTGATCGGTCAGGATTGCCTTCCAGCATGGTTTCTCTGCGTAATCCCCCTTTAAGCACCTGAACAAAACAATTGTACTCTTTTTCAAAAATCTCAATCCGGTATTTGTGGGTAGTGAAATGACACTATTAAAACCTGAGCTACAAGGGATTGTATAAGGTGCCGGCGCAGCTGTCAGTTCATTTCTGACAGTTTTGAATCTTTCGATCGAACATCTGAGTTCTTTGGGATTAAATGGTTTAAGGATATAATCAAACGCAGATTCACGCAGAGCCCTGACCATGTATTTATCCTGTGATGTATAAAAAATCACCTTAAAATCTTTCTTTTGAACTTTTCGGGCATCAGCCAGCAGATCGAACCCGTTCCTGCCTGGTATTTCGACATCAAGGAACACAAGATCAGGCGTTGTTCTTGTCAACAGGCTGATTGCCTTAGGGTACTGGTTAGCAAACCCTTGTAATTCAATTTCCGGATATAACGACAAATGCTCCCTGAGTGATTCAAGATACTCTTTATTATCGTCAATAATCACAGTCTTGATTGTTTCAGATTTTTCCATTGCAGTCTGTGATAATGTCGAATGAATAATTTACAGGGACCTTAATCTCGACAATAGTTCCTTTTCCTGAATGATTCCCGGGTATGGCACCATTAATTGAAAATTCTATTTTCTCGGAATTGTAGCTATTTAACAAAAGAATTGTTTGATGAAGAATTTTCAGACCCGTACCGGTGCCTGTAAAACGATCAACCGATGTGCCATATCCTGTACCATTATCCTCGACCGATATTTTCAGGCCTCCAACATAATTTTCTATTTTAATTCCAAGCACTTTTTCTCCTTCAAGAGGTAAAAGTCCATATTTAATGGCATTTTCGACCGGAATTTGTATAATCATGGCAGGGATCAGATGGTTCATATTTGTTCCCTTAACAATATCATAGCTGACATTATACGGCTCGGTTAATCTCCATCTCTGCAGCTCTATATATCCCTTTACCACCTCTAGCTCTTCAGCTACAGTTACTGCATTTTGTTCAATATTTTCGATTGATCTGCGAAGAAGCATTGCAATTGTGTTTAAATCTTTTTTAATCTTTTCAGGTTGGCTGGTCTCCCCTGACATCCCGCTAAGTACATTAAAGAAGAAATGAGGTGACATACGGTTACGTATGTTTTGCATCTTCAGCGATGCAATTATGTTCTGCAGTTTTTGGTAATCTGCCTGACTTTTTTTCCTGCTATACAGGTAAAGACAAAATATTCCGGTTACCGAGAGTATTAAAAGTGCTATTATGCCATAAATTAAAACCATAAAATTATGTCTATTATAAGTAGTAATAATGAAATAATGTCAAATTATTTTTGTCAATCAGTATATTGAAATTTTAAAAGTATTAACATTTATTGATAGATGTATTTTTTTTTCAATAGGTTGTGCAGGAGAACAGAATTATGAAAAAAAAGGGATCAGATTAAAAAGTTGCGGGGGAGTAATTTTGAAATTTATGACCAAAACAGCTTCATTTTGCTAATGTATAAAAACCTTATTTCCAATCTTTTGAACTTCTTAGAATTTATTATAAGAAATTTGTTTCCAACAACTTTTTCAACTGATCCTAAAAAATATTTTGAAAAAAAGACGTCGTCTAAAAGGTAAAAAAAAATTAACCGCTATGGACACGAAGGATTTACACATCCGTCTCTGACGGACACAAATAGCTTAATTATAAGACTTTAACTTTGCGTAACTTGTGCTTTCTTAGTGCTCTTTGTGGCAATGATAATTTTTGCCACTAAGGCACAAAGACTCTAAGTTTCTCTAAGTTAAAAATACTCATGAATTATTCAGGTTAAATATTATTCCCCCCTGCTTTACGAACATAATATTTTCTGACCGGATCTTAATATTCCCACAGGTCCTGTTCGTAATCAAATATAGTTTTTTTAATTCGTTCAGATTCCTTGAAGGCATATTCGCCGGAGGCATATTCCTCGATTGCCCGGTTATTATATGTATTTTCTTCTTTTACAATATATCCGTCAAACCGTCGTGTCAGAAATAAATCATCAAAGCTCAAACTACGGGCACCGTTAAATTCGTTAAGTGATTCCCTTCTTGCAAGAAGTGGACGGATTTCGGGATAATAAACCCAGAAAAGTCTTTTACGTACAAAGGTACTATCCTTGGCATCCTTTTTAAATACCCAGATAGGGCACATTCCGAGGATACGAACCTGAAGTGTTGATTTTTGTTTGTCAAAATACCACACTTCTTTGATTTCGAGCTGTTTAACTTCGTGAACCGGTAAGTCTACCTGAACAACAGAATCACGATCGTTACCTGTATTGATATCAGTCACTTTAATTGTTTTGACGGAGTCGCCAAACTGTTGTTTAACCTGGTTTAAAGTTATAGGTAATTTAAATTCATCATCATTTATAGAAGCATCAAAGGCAGTAATCCTCTTCTCCTCAATTCCTTTTAACAAAATACTAAACAGGTTGTTGCGCCCCTGTATCTCCCTGGTAGGATAATAAAACTGCTGATTTGCCTTTTCGCGAAGATCAATGATGCGCCATATCGTTCTCGACCATATTGCATCTGACTCCCTGATTATAGGGAAGGGGGCTGGTTTCCGCTCAATGGTTGTCCTTTTGTTAAAAACACCATTTATCACCTGGGCATTCAGTAAATTTTCTGAAGTGGCCATAATCAAAATTGAAGTAATGATCAATAATAACTTTTTCATCTTTAATTAATTTTAAAGCCTGAAGCTTATTGAAGGCAAAGTACGCGTTGTGCCGTCATCGCCCTTAACTACAATATTTTCTATATATAAACGACTTCCCGGATTTAAGGCTTTCATAAGATCCTTCTGCTCCTGGGAGAACCTGTTCCCCTTCGTCGGTTTGTCAACAATAAATCCTGCTTTGGTTGTCGACACGACAAAAGAAATAACAGTAAAGTTCATTTCGAAATCAAAATCCGGAATTTTTGCCAGTACCCCTTGCTGGGCCATAAGCTCACTCTTGGAGATTGCCCCTTCAATTTTGCCGGCCACCGATGCAACAGGGTCAGGAACCCGCTTAACCCTGAAAGGTGCGGTTCCAATATCTTTGAGTGATCCGTCAATTTGCGCTTTGACAGAAATAATAGATTTTTCTCCAATCTTATCAGGCCTGACAATATAATTACCTTCCGGGCTCAGTTGAATAGAACCATTTGTAATACTCACCTTAATATTGCTTGCCGAAATTCCGGGAACAGAAATTGAAACAGGATTATCGAGGCCTGCATAAAAAACATTCATCTTGGTCGGAGAAACAGTCATTGAAGGTTTTGCCACTTCATATTCATGCTGGAACGGGTAATTAACAATGATACCTGATGGATTTGTATAATTAATCTGGCCCCTCCATTCCATTTTCCCCTCTTTTCCGGCAACAGCTGTATACAATCCTGCATTTTCACCCTTTACTATTGGCAAAGTATTTCCGCCTACAATAATCACAGGATTATCAGTTGTATCAACCGCAGAAAGAAAAACTTTTGCCTCGTAAGTACTTCCCAGAAGAACATAGTCAGATTTAGGTACAACCTTAGCCTGAAGCTTATTAAATTTGAATGACGAGGCATCGATTTGAGCAAAAAGGTGGTTGATAACATCCGACTCTGCATTACGGACGTCACTTTGAATTTTTGACATCAGGGTAATAACGGCAATCAGCGGATATCCTTCAAATTTGCTCTCCTCCCACGAGGGAGTCCTGCCTTCTTTCGTAGGGGGATCGGCTGTATCAAGACTTTTATTAATTGATGCAATTAATTCAGTATTAGAAGTGTCAACTAATATGAGCAGCGATTTCCGATAAGATTCAATTGCCTTTTTCAAAGCGAGGCCATGTTTTTTTGTAACCATTAACTCGGCAGCATAATTAAGGTCGTCCCGTGAAATAATGTTATCGACATCCCCTTCAGGGCCATCGGCACTTTTTACGATTAACTCTTTCAAACTGTGAATATAATGGTACAGGGAATCAGAATTAGCCTTCACTCTCAGAACAGATTTGTTCAGATCACCGGCTTTTTGGGGATTTTTCTTTGCTTCATTGCTAAAATCGTCATAAACCCTTTGATTTTTCGCAGTAAAGTTCTCAATCGTCTGCATGAAATTATGATTGACTATGACAAAAGCATCCAACACTGATTTGTCAACATTGAGTGCCAACATCGCAGTCAATACCAGATACATCAAACTGATCATTTTTTGTCGGGGTGCTTCCGGACAGTATTTTGTTCCCATGTTCGAATTAACCTTTAACGTTCATAGCTCCAAGCATATTACCATAAACATGGTTAAGTGCTTCCAGATTTTTATTTAGCTGTTCAGTCTGTTTGCGGTATTTTTGTGCTTCCTCGATTGTACTGTTTACCAGTTCTGTCATTTTCGAATGTCCTTCGAAGGCTTCAGCAGATGATGATGAAAGCTTTCTGGCATTCTGCAGGTGTAATTCGTAAGATGAATTTAAGGCTGATAAGCTGTTATTTATAGACGAAAGTCCGGAACTATATGTTTTGGCATGATCGTTAAGGGCAATAAGATCCTTGTTTACAGATTCTGTAAAATTTTTATACGATTGGGCCAGTTTGTCGCCGGTGGAGGCAAGCTGATCATTTATTTTTTTCGAAGATTCATTAAATGTCTGGGCCAGGCTTTTCGATGAACTGCTTAATACCTGGGATGACTGGTCATATGAATGAACAAGGTCATTGGTTGATCTCTCAATAGAATGGGTGGCCCGGGCATTTATATCCTTTAAGGATGCCATTGATTCCGATGCCCCGGAAAGGTTTTTTACATATTCTTCAGTTGCTAAGGTAGCACTCGAGATATCTGCAATTCCGCTGGCAGTGTTGGTGAGATCCTGAAGGCCCTTTTTAACTTTAGCCATAAATTCAGAAGAAATATCTGCCTTCTCAAGAATACTTTCGAACGATACCGATTTCGAGACAGGATATTCATCTTCTTCGTCCTCAGGAATATAATCTTCCTTAAGCTGTGGATATACTTTTACCCAATCGGGCAATTCCACTGAGGGCTCAAAAGCAGAGAAGAAGAATATAACCACCTCCATCAACATACCAATAGGCAGAATTACATTTGCATAGGGCCAGTGTTGAAGTTTGAACAGAGCCCCAAGCAGAACTATCGAAGCGCCAATACTATATAAAAAATTCATGTATGATCTCCATCTTCTGGAATGGGTAAATTCTAACATTGCCATGACTCAGGTATTTTTTGTTTTAATATTTAAATTATTTGTTTGAAGGAAACTCATCCCCAAAAGAGGAGCGGACGCATCGAAATCCGACATATGATTTTGCAGTATCCTGATATTCAAATGTACGGGTGCCTACCTGAATAAAATAGGCAATATCTTTCCATGATCCCCCGCGGATAACCTTTCGCTTCATCGCCGGAGGGTCATCAGGCAGGGCATTTTGCTCAAAATTGGGATTCAGGTCATGCATAAAATTGTAGGATGACTCATCATAGGCCGTAATTGTCCATTCAGAAACATTACCTGCCATGTCGTAAAGGCCATACCCGTTGGGATCATAAGTTGCAACCCTTACGGTAGTTTTACCACCATCATCACTGTAATTTCCACGCATAGGTTTGAAATTTGCAAGGAAACATCCGGCGCGTGAACGGGTATAATACCCACCCCACGGATACATTGAATTGTTTAACCCGCCTCTTGCGGCAAGTTCCCATTCTGCTTCGGAGGGCAAACGGTAATCTTGTACCGGAACATCTCCCCTGTCGGCCAGGGCAGCATTTTTAAAATTTGTGCGCCACATGCAAAATGCTTTAGCCTGCTTCCATGTGACCCCAACAACGGGATAATCATCAAAGCCCGGATGTGAAAAATATTTACTCGTAAGGGGTTCGTTAAACGCATATGAGAAATCGCGTATCCAGACCAGTGTATCGGGATAAACATTCACCCCTTCACTCATCACAAAACTTGAGCGGCTCTCAATTGGTACAACTTTACCGCTAAGATCGTTCACAGTTCCCTGATAACTCTGAGTCTTGTAGTTGTATGCATTCTGAAGCCGGGCTGCCTGCTGAAGATCCACCCAGGAATAATTAAAGTTTAATTTTCTGGTATCGAGCTCCTTCCTCCCAAGTATCCTATCGTTACCCGAATAAAACATGGGAGCTAAAGCATCTTTGTAATCCGGATTCCTCCAGTCAAGTTTTCTTCTCCAGTCGAGAATTGGTGGCTCAATCGGATTCCCTTTCCTGTCCTCTGTAATTTTAAATTCTGCGAACTGCTCAGAAAGCATATTTCTTGCCATAGAGTCACGTACCCAGTAAACGAATTGCCGGTACTCATTATTGGTAATCTCGGTGTCGTCCATCCAGAAAGTGGAAATGTCAACCGTGCGGGTGGGGGCTGTAGCATAAGCAACATCCTGATCACCAGGACCCATATTAAAACTTCGCCCGGATATTATTACCATACCCAAAGGTGAAGGTTCAAAATATTTCCCTCGTTTTTCCACACCTGTTAAATCTCCATTTCCAGCCTTATGACAACCGGCCAGCAGTAGAATAGATGAAATACTGCCTAAGAAAAACAATCGCTTCATAATTCGTAGAATATGTTGTGATCAATTATTTTTACGCAAAGTTACAAAAATCTTACACTTTTGTACTTATGTGTGCGTTTTTTGTAAAATAAAATTGAATATGCAAGAAAAAACTCATGCGAACCGGAATTATATCTTGATAAAGCGGAGATATTCAAATCATATGAATACCCAAATTTTATCCCGTTCCATAGCTCTGCACCCATCATAATAATGATGGCATCGCCAACTCTGTAGCCTGCTCCCCCCCATAATCGTTTATCATATTGAACGGTCATGTTAATATCTGCCTGCCATGTTGTCGCATCAGTCTTAAAAAAGAACGACGGCAGGGCCTCAAACCTCTCATTTGCCAGTTGAATGTTATAAACCCCACTCATATAATAATGCCTCCGAAGAGAATACCTGCCCGATTCTTCGAAAGATAACTTTGACTGGTTCAAATGCCGGGCAGAAATTGCAAGCTCATAATTCTGATGCTGGTATAATAGCCCTAATCCTATATCAGCAATAACTCCGCCTACATTCTCTTTTGGAAGTGCCGGATCAGAAAGATTGACCAAATCGCTTCCATCGACACCTGTCATATCAAGATTGAGATTTTTATTCATCAATCCCAGCGAAACGCCTGAGCCCAGCCTTCCATTTCCAACCTGGGCCCTCCATGAATAATTCAGCCCTACTGAAATATTTTTCTCAAAACCAATAACATCATTTACTACCGAAATACCAATTCCGTCATTTTTTCCAATCAGGTGAAGCGACGCGTCTGTATTAAAAACTGTTGTCACGGGGGCACCTGTAAATCCAACCCATTGATATCTGCTTAACACCGAAAAATTAATTAATCCTGATGAACCTGCAAAACCAGGATTTACAGTTAATTGATTAAGCCGGTTCTGACTAAATTGCGGATCTTGCTGAGCCCTTGCGACAAAAATACTAATATTTAATAATACTGAAAACAGAATACCCTTATTTAATAGTTGCCTTGTGCGATCAGTGATATTTTTGTACTTATCAGTCATGAGCAGGATGGTAACTTTTAAAGATGCGCATTTAGTGTTGTTTACTAATTAATAACAAAGATAGAATATTACTGATTATATTTTAAAGAAATATTTCCACCATTTTTCAGAAATCTCATTTTTACATGCTTTGACGTAATCCTTTTTAGAACACGGGATCCTGACAGGGAATAAAGCACAATCTTCAGAAGGAACTTCCATCCACCACCTTTTTGAAACGGGGTGAAGGAGAAATGAAATAGGATCCTCGAGTACATCAACCTTAATATGATAATGTTCGAAATTTGCAGCTTCTTCAAACGGTTCTGCATCAAGTCTTTTTGATATTCCGTTGAAATAGTACCAGCCTATCTGGGCTGCCATCATAGCTCCTGTGGTTGTTAAATCATCAGAAGGGGAATAGCCAAATATACCAAACCATGACTGTGTTGTCGAAATACCTGAATACCAGGCGATCTGACATGCTTCTTCGCCAGATAGCCCGTTTGGCGAAACGCGGTATTGACCGGGCGCTTCAGATGCTTTTATTGCTCCAAAATCGAAGCTTACCAGATCACACTTCCTCAGCAAAGGTTCTATTTCCTTAATATCCGAACGAATCTCCCCCAATGTCATAATCTCCAGGTCATCACTACCAGCTACCATATCAAGCTGCTGCTGACTAATAAAATAAGATTGCCCGGCAATTATATTTACAGATGTTCCTGCCGGAATATCGTTCAGGAAATATTCATCAGTTGCACAATATTCGTCTGTTGAATTGTCAATTCTGTCATCCACAACAACAAGACTGAATTCCTGCCTTTTGAATCCTTTAATCAGCGGAACCGTCAAATCCTGACTTCCACCAAGTAAAAGCAGACGAATGTTCATGCCTGACAGCTCTTCTGCCACTATTTGCAAAGCAGCATAAGTATCTTTAAGTTCTGTCCCACATTTAATATTTCCCAGATCGACAATTTTAATTTCATGTGAAAAACTTGTCAATGAGTATAAATGAACCCGGATTGCATCAGGACCTCCTGCAATCTGATGGAAGTGAGAACCTCTTGCTTCAGGAATACCTAAAATAGCAATATCCGGAAGGTGATCTGTATCCCAGACCTGACTTTTCAGGAAATGCCCTAACTGACCGGAACTCCCTTCATATTGTCTGACAACCGCTAAAGCCGATGCTGGTATAATCAGTTCATTCAACATAAAAACTGAATTAATTAACTTCAAATCAATACAATAAAGAAGAAAAAAGGCTACTGGCGGCTGGCTACTGGCAAACCTTTTACTCCTTACTCCTTACTCCTTACTCCTTACTCCTTTCTCCTTTCTCCTTACCCCTTTCTCCTTTTATTCGTTTTGGGCCTGGTTCCTTCTGTTTCTATTATCACTTTGCAGTCAGAGGCAGTCAATGTGCTGATATCAGTTCCTTTTTTAATCTTATAATTCCCTTTTTTAAAGGAGATGTAAGGACCCCAACGCCCTTCGAGAATGTGGATATCAGGATCCTCACTGAAGGTTTTCAAGATCGATTTTGCCGTATAATCCCTTTTATCTTCAATTAGTTCGATTGCCCGTTCAATTGTTACTGTCATTGGTTCGTCAATCCCCTTTTTCAGTGATACAAAATTACCGTCGTGACGGACATAGGGACCAAACCTGCCAATTCCTACAATAACCCTTTTATTTTCAAATTCTCCAAGGTCCCTTGGAAGATCAAAAAGTTTAATTGCCTCCTCAATTGAAATTGTTTCAATACTTTGCCCCTTCTGAAGACTGGCAAACTGAGGTTTTTCTTCATTTCCTTCAATTGATTCGCCCATTTGAACAAACGGACCATAACGTCCAATTTTTGCTGATACCACCTTACCAGTTAAAGGATCTGAGCCAAGGATCCTTTCTCCCCTGGCACGTTCTGAATTATTAAGCGCATCTTCTATTTTCAGATGGAAAGGACGATAAAAACTATCAATCATTTCGTTCCAGATCAATTTTCCTTCGGCTATTTCATCAAATTGTTTTTCAACTGAAGCAGTAAAATTGAAATCAACGATCTGATCAAAATACCGGACCAGAAAATCGTTAACAACCAGTCCAATATCTGTCGGAAACAGTTTAGCTTTTTCGGTGCCTGTAATCTCCGTTTTCACCTCCTCAGAGATAATATTTTCAAACAATGTGAGGGTCAAAAATGATCTTTCTGTCCCTTCCCTGTCCTCCTTGAGAACATATTCGCGCTGCTGTATGGTTGTGATTGTAGGGGCATAAGTTGATGGACGTCCGATGCCCAGTTCCTCCAGTTTACGGACCAGACTTGCCTCAGTGTAGCGTGCCGCTTTTTGCGAAAATCTTTCAAATGCCTGAATAAGTTCCGGCCGCAGATTCTGATCGACCTTTAGTGCAGGAAGCATGCCTTTTTCTTCTTCGGAAAGGTTGTCATCGTCAGTTGATTCCAGATAAACGCCTAAGAATCCATCAAAACTGAGTACCTCACCGTTTGCCACAAATAACTCTTTGGCTTTCGAAACAGAAATGTTCACATTGGTTTTTTCTATTTCAGCATCAGCCATCTGGGAAGCAAGGGTTCGCTTCCATATCAGATTATAAAGCCTTTGTTCCTGCGATGTCCCTTTAATTTCTTCATTATCAAAATATGTTGGGCGGATAGCTTCATGTGCCTCCTGGGCCCCTTTTACTTTGGTTTTATAATGGCGTATTTTTACATATTTATCACCATATGAAGCTATTATCTTTTTCTTTGCTGCCCGCAATGCATCATCTGAAAGATTGGTAGAGTCTGTCCGCATATAAGTGATAAATCCCGACTCGTATAGTTTTTGAGCCACTGACATGGTAAGTCCGACAGGAAACCCCAGTTTACGGCTGGCTTCCTGCTGAAGGGTTGATGTTGTGAAAGGTGCCGCCGGTGACTTTCTGGTTGGTCTGGTGACAATATCCACAACTTTAAATTCTGCTCCTATACATTTTTTAAGAAATGCCTTTGCCTCTTCTGATGTGTCGAAGCGATTATTCAATTCGGCCTTAAGTTGGGTAATCTTACCGCTTTTCTCTGGCACCAGAAATATTGCGTTTACCTTATAAAACGGAACGCTCTGAAAATTAATAATTTCACGCTCACGATCAACAATAAGCCGTACCGCAACAGATTGAACCCTGCCTGCCGACAATGAAGGTTTTACTTTTTTCCAGAGAACCGGTGAGATTTCAAACCCAACCAGCCTGTCGAGCACCCGGCGTGCCTGCTGGGCATCCACAAGATCTTTATTTAACCGGCGGGGATTTTCAATCGCCTTTAATATTGCATCTTTAGTGATCTCGTGAAAAACAATCCTGTTAGTCCTGGTTGGATCAAGCTTTAAAACCTCCATTAAATGCCAGGCTATAGCTTCACCTTCGCGGTCCTCGTCCGAGGCAATCCATACCTTACCGGCTGATTTGGCATATTTTTTCAGTTCGTTGACAACCTTTTTCTTGTCTTCCGAAATTATATAATTGGGCTGGTATTTATTGTTGATATCAACTCCAAAATCTTTTTTATCGAGGTCACGGATATGTCCAAAACTCGATTTAACCAGAAAATCCTTGCCCAGAATCTTCTCAATTGTTTTTGCCTTGGCCGGCGACTCGACGATCACAAGATTCACTTCCATACTCATGAAGATAGTGTTGGTGATTCCAAAATTTTTGCAAAGTAAAGCAAATCAAAACCTAAGTTCAAACTAATTCTGCATTCTGAGTGTAAAATACTGGAGAATCAAGATGGAATATAATTGCAGTATCTTGAATATCAATGCTATGAAAGTGATAAAAATATTTATTTTATTTACAAAAGTCAGATTAACAATGCATTAATAGATTTGGAATTGAATGTTAACAGGCATGTGCTGTAAGTCCCTTTCCTGTCATGAATTTTCAAAAATCGGAATAATCTGTCGGTGAAAGCAATATTTTTACGATTTTGGAAACAGTGTGCTGATACTCAGCAAGGGTAGAAAGTTTTTTCCAGTCAGGATGATTTCTGAATGCATCCCAGTGTGCATCGTGTGCTGCCATGTCAGCATATGTTGTAAGGTACATCAGGTTGGGCATAGTGCTGCCTGAAATCACCGATGCATAAAATACTGCGTTAAAACCGAGCGATTTAAAAAGTTTGATTTCACCACCTTCATTGAACATCTTCACCTTCAGCCTGAAAAGGTTTTCTGTCGGACCTTCGTAACTTCTTAGTTCATAAATCCTTTCTGATGGTTGTGTTTTGAACTTCGGAATAAAACAGGCAGGTGCATCCTGGAAGGCTTTCAGGAGAATTGATTCTTTCCTTTGAAACGGGACATTGTCAAACGGCGCATTTAAAAATTCAGCACCGGCTGTCTGATACTCAGCATCCTTCTCAAGTGCCGATTGCAGCTTGTCAAGCTGGTCAAGAGTAGCAAGGGGTAACCAGACAATGATCTGATATTTTGAAGCAGTGTCTGTAAGGATAGGTTTAAATACTCCGACTGTTTTAATACCTGCCCGGTGCAAGGCAGGTAAGTAGGCCAATTTCAGATAATTATCAACCTGCTGTTCCTGTGTTTTTCCGTTAAGACGATAGACCTGAATCTGGTAGAAATCGCGTCCTGCTGCGCCAACGAACTGGGCTAAAGCAATAACAAGTATTGCGGTTATAGTGAGCTTTTTCAATAATTTTTTCATTTAAGAGAAATTTTAAATTGTTGTAATCAATCGGCCCTGTAAAGAATCCATTCGCATAACGTAGGTTCTTTTGCCTCTACGATTTTCAGCCTGAAGTAACGTGCTGTTGCCCGTGCAAAAGATGCGGTATGGCCGGTACCGTTTGTTGTAACTGCCAGGGCAACCTTCCACTTATCGCCTGATTTATATTGCAATTCTATCTTCTGCCCCTTATTGTCCCATGGGTGCCAGGGCTCAACAATCGAAAAAGCCCCAATGGAAATTGGTTCACCAAGATCAATTTCGACCCATTTTTCATTATCTTCTGAAGCCGGCTGCCATTTATTTTTCGGATTTCCGTCGAAGAGATTTTTCACTGAGGTGCCTTCCTTTTCTGAGGAGGCTTTGGCCGGTTTTCCGGAGGCTGGCAAAGGGAGGACTTCCGGAGCACTGCTCAGTTCAACAACTACAACTGAAGCAATTTTATCGGGTGCATCACCGGCAATCGTAATCGTATTCTTGGTCTTTGACTTATCAACCTTGAGCATTTTTTTTGGGTCAGTAAGCAGGTAGGCTTTTATAATTTTATTTTGAAGTTGAAAAGATAATTTTCCATCTTTTGGCCAATCAAAAACATGAAGATAAAGTTTGTTGCCCTTTTGGGTGCATCTTCCCCAGGGGAGGTAACTAAACGGGCTGGCAGTTGTTCCATATATGGCCTCACCATTAATTTTCATCCATTTTCCTACTTCTGCAAGACGGTCAATACTCGGTTGCGGAACAAGTCCCTCCGAAGTAGGTCCGACATTCAGCAGATAATTGCCTCCTTTACTCACTATATCAATGAGAGTCTGTATTAGGGTAGTTGTCGATTTCCAGTTGTTGTCTTTCGATTTATAACCCCATGTATCGTTCATGGTCATGCAGGTTTCCCAGTTACGGCCGGGGAAGCCGGTTGCCGGAACAAATTGCTCAGGAGTTTCTGTATCGCCGTTATAACCACCACCTAATCTATTGTTAGTTATTAAACCAGGATATTTGGCGATGACAGGCAGAAATTTTTCAGCTCTTTCCCTGGTCATATCAGTAGGTGTATCCCACCAAAGGATATCAACCTGACCATAATTCGACAGAATCTCCTTCACCTGCGGTACCGCAACTTTATCGATGTATTCATCCATTGAACCATCCTGTGCTTTATCCCAATGGCCCCCGCTTGCTGCCCCTCCCGGGTTGTTCCAGTCCTGGGCCTGCGAATAGTAAAATCCAAGTCTGATGCCTTGTTTATGACATGCTTCTGCAAGTGGTTTAAGCAAATCTTTCCCGTAAGGGGTAGCATCAACAACATTCCATTTGGAAGCTTTTGTTTCAAACAGGGTGAATCCGTCGTGGTGTTTTGAGGTAATAACAAGATATTTCATCCCTGCATCTTTGGCCATTTTAACCCATGCCTCCGGATTGTATTTCACAGGATTAAACTGTTTTGCGTAAGCCTGATAAGTAGCTTTAGGGATTTTTCCCCTATTCATGATCCACTCCCCTATTCCGGCAATATCTTTCCCGTCATAAACTCCGGCCGGTACTGAATAAACTCCCCAGTGGATAAATAAACCAAATTTTGCCTCTTTCCACCAATCCATCCTATCCGGTTTCGGCTGGGAAAAAATATTTAACGTTAACGCCAATACAAAAACTAAAGTTAGTGATTTTTTCATTTTCAACTATTTTTAAGTTACAACATAAATTCTTTGAATTAATTAACAAACAATAATTGATTAAAAAGTCTATCTTAGACTGCTTTCAGTAAATGCGATTTATATCCGTAAGACCCGAACAGGAAAATAATCACAAAGCAGGCTAACGGGACAAAAAATCCTATCTGCATACTTGATATATCAGCCACATAACCCATAAATGCAGGGCATATTGCCCCCCCTACAATAGCCATTACCAGGTATGATGAGGCCTGTTTGGTCTGGGAACCCAATCCTTTTATACCTAAAGCGAAGATAGTCGGGAACATGACTGACATGCAGAAGTATGTAATAAAAAGTGCAATTATCGAAATCCATCCCAGGTTTGCCACTACAAGTCCCATTGCGACAATATTTACCAGGGCGTAAATAGCGATGATACGGTTAGGTTTGACCCATTTCATAATTAAACTTCCGGAGATACGGCCAAGCCAGAAAAACAAAAATCCAAGAGACAGAAGGTAAGCAGCTTTTTCCGGAGAGAATTCAGGCATAGTTTCCGTCACATAATTAATAAAAAAGCTGTTGATCCCGGTTTGAGCCGCCACATAAAAGAACTGGGCTGTTACTGCAAAACGGAAATGACGCTGCTTCCAGAAGGGCCTGACAATTTCACCTGTTTCCCGGTGCTCGCTCTCTTCCTCATTAATTTCCGGAAGCTTTGTGATAATAAATAAGAATGCAACCAGCAGGACGAAAGATCCGATAATCATGTAAGGCAATGCCATTGACGAAAATTTATTGCCACCGCTCCCGGTTGTATTTCCCAGAATCAACAGGCCGCCGACAGTTGGTCCTATCATCCAGCCAAGTCCGTTAAAAGATTGTGAGAGGTTTATTCTTTGAGCCGCGCTATGTTTCGGTCCAAGGACAGTGGTATAGGGATTGGCGGCCGTTTCGAGGCAGGTCAGCCCGCATGCAATGATAAACAAACAAAGTAATGTAAAATTAAAAGTCTGCACATAAGTCGCGGGGAAAAACAGAAATGCTCCGAAAGCATAGGTCAGTAATCCAAGGATTATCCCTTTGCGATAACCAAATCGCTTCATAAAGAGACCAGCCGGAATACCCATCAGAAAATATCCGCCGTATAAAGCTGCCTGGATCCATCCTGATCTTGCCTTGGTAATCCCAAGTATGTCCTGAAAATGTTTATTCAGAACATCAAGCAGGCTATGGGCGAATCCCCATAGGAAGAATAAACTTGTAACGAGAATAAACGGGATGAGATAAGATTTTCCATCCGGACTCCTTAAAAGTGAAATTGCTTTTTTTACCATTATTCAGTTTGGTTTAAAGTATTGGGGTTACTCCTTTTTTTAATATAATATTCCCGTATTTGGCTGTTTCACCGGTCATTACAACTGCGAAAGCGTTTTTCGTCCTTTCGTAAAAGGCAAAACGTTCGACCCGTTCAACAGATCCAATTCCGGGATTCGTAAAATGGATGCTCCTCAGGTAACCTTCCTCAACAAACGGATCGAGGGTATCTCCCGGAACAGCAGCCATCATCGCCAGGGGATGAGCCACATAGGCATCAAGTTCGAAAAGTGGCAGAATAGCCGCCAGAAGGGGCGCTATTTTTAATCCGTCGGCGCGTATCACACGCGGATTATAAGTTTCGCCAGGGAAATGGGCATCGGCCAGAACGATTTCATCGCCATGTCCCATTCTTGCCAGAACACCTAAAAGTTCGGGACTGATTAACGGGGATATTCCTTTTAGCATAGTAATAATTTGTTTGCATCAAAGATAAAAATTTATTGTTTGTGAAGAATCTTTAAATTTATATTGGCAGTTTTGGGTTGACCGGAAAAATTGACGAAATATTGCACCTGCTAAAAAAGGCAGATTAATAAAAAATACTGAGTTGGTTGAAAATCCTGCATCGTTTGAAAATTCAGAAAAATACTGTCTTTAAGATAATTTAGTGTCATTCCATAAAGCCGGCAATTTCAAATATGTGATTACCCGGGACGATATTCAAGTGTATGATCAGAAGGAATTTTTCACATTCCATTGGGCAGTTTATTTCCGAATTAACATAAACTCATTATGTTTCAGTCACCAGCCCACCCCAAATAATTTAGAATTCCAGTACCTCGGAAGGGGGTAATTGCCGCTAATTATCAATTGAAAAAATATCTATATTTGTGAACTTTTTTTACAGGGAGTTTTCAAAATGCTATGAGTAACAAATTCAGGGAGTACAAGGAGTTTGATCTTTCGAAAATTAATCAGGATGTCCTGAAATTCTGGGAAAAAAACGACACGTTTCATAAATCTATGTCAATCCGTGCCGGAATGCCGACTTTTGTTTTTTATGAAGGTCCTCCGTCAGCGAATGGTCTCCCTGGTATTCATCATGTTGTCTCCAGGGCTATTAAAGATATATTCTGCCGTTACAAAACACAGCAGGGATTTCTGGTAAAACGGAAAGCCGGCTGGGATACACACGGTCTTCCGGTTGAACTTGCAGTCGAGAAACTATTAGGAATAACAAAAGAGAACATTGGAAAAACCATTTCTGTAACTGATTATAACGCAGCCTGTCGCAGGGAGGTGATGAAGTATACAGATAAATGGGAAGATCTGACACGGCAAATGGGTTATTGGGTAAATATGGACGATCCTTATGTAACCTGCGACAGCCATTATATCGAGACTTTGTGGTGGTTGCTGAAAGACTTATACAAAAAAAACCTCCTGTATAAGGGATACAGCATACAGCCTTATTCACCTGCCGCGGGTACCGGATTGAGTTCTCACGAACTTAATCAGCCTGGCTGTTACCGCGATGTAAAAGACACTACCTGCATTGCACAGTTCAAGGTAATAAAGAATGAAAAATCATTATCTCTTTTTGCAGATATTGATGCTGAGCTTTTTATCCTTGCATGGACGACTACTCCCTGGACGCTGCCCTCAAATACAGCCCTTGCTGTTGGCAGTAACATCGTGTATGTAAAAGTGAAAACCCTCAACTGCTACACTTTCGAACCAATAACCGTAATTCTGGCCAAAGATTTGATTGGTAATTATTTTACCGAAAAGAACGAAGGGCTTTCATTCTCTGATTTTAAAGGCGATGTAAAAAATCTTCCTTATAAAATACTTGCGGAGTTTATGGGAAAGGAACTGGTTGGTTACTCATATGAACAACTTATTCCATGGGTAAAGCCGTCAGGCGATGCCTTCAGGGTTTTGGCGGGAGATTTTGTAACGACTGAGGATGGAACAGGGATTGTGCATATAGCTCCTACATTTGGTTCAGATGATGATCGTGTTGCAAAACAAAACGGGATTGTTCCGCTTATGGTTATTGACAAGGATGGTAAACAGCAGCCTATGGTCGACCGGCAGGGAAGATTTTTCCGTATTGAAGACCTTTCAAATGATTTTATTACATATAATATTGATATTCAACTATATAGTGAATTTGCCGGCAGGTTTGTAAAAAATGAATATGATGACACCCTTACCGATAACGATGCAACACTCGATATCGATCTTGCCGTCATGTTGAAAAAAGATAACCGTGCATTTAAAGTTGAAAAACACATCCACAGCTACCCGCATTGCTGGCGGACCGATAAACCTGTCCTTTACTATCCGCTTGATTCCTGGTTTATACGCACAACAGCCGTTCGGGATCAATTGATCCAGCTAAACAAAACTATCAACTGGAAACCACAATCCACGGGAACAGGCCGTTTTGGAAACTGGCTCGAAAATATCGTCGATTGGAACCTGTCCCGTTCCCGGTTTTGGGGAACGCCGCTTCCGATCTGGTGTACTGAGGACCGCTCGGAAGAGATTTGTATAGGATCGGCCGAAGAGTTAATCGCTGAAATTAACAAATCTGTTGAAGCGGGTGTGATGGCATCAAACCCTTTTGCAGAATTTAAGGTAGGTGATTTCTCAAAATTGAATTATGATAAGATTGATTTCCATCGCCCGTTTGTTGATGAAATTGTTCTTGTATCCTCAAATGGGGCCAGGATGTTCCGTGAAGCCGATCTGATTGATGTCTGGTTCGATTCAGGCGCCATGCCTTTTGCCCAGGCTCACTATCCTTTTGAAAATGAGGATAAATTTGATCAAATATTTCCTGCAGACTTTATTGCTGAAGGGGTTGACCAAACGCGTGGATGGTTTTTTACACTTCATGCGATTTCGACTATGGTAAAAGGCTCAGTGGCGTTCAGAAACATTATTTCCAATGGATTAGTGCTTGATGCCAATGGGAATAAAATGTCCAAGCGTCTTGGCAACGGTTTCGATCCGTTTGAAGCAATTGAAAAATATGGATCGGATACGTTAAGATGGTATATGATTACCAATTCCCAACCATGGGACAATCTGAAATTCGATGTTGCGGGTGTTGAAGAAGTTCGCCGTAAATTTTTCGGAACACTATACAATACTTACAACTTTTTTGCCCTTTATGCTAATGTCGACAGTTTTACCTTTTCCGAGGAAATGATTGCTGAAGAGTTAAGACCAGAGCTTGATCTATGGATATTATCGCTGCTTAACAGTCTGATAAAAGAAGTGACCCTTTCTTATGAGAGTTATGAACCAACACGGGCCGGCAGGGCGATTTCGGAGTTTGTTACAGAAAATCTTTCAAACTGGTATGTCCGTTTGAGCAGGAAACGTTTCTGGGGTGGTGAATATAATACTGATAAGATTTCAGCTTATCAGACACTCTATTCGTGTCTCGAAACGGTTGCCAAACTCGCTGCACCGATAGCACCGTTCTATATGGATCTGCTTTACTGCGATTTAAATCGGGTAAGTGGCCGTCAGGCTGATACTTCTATCCATTTGACACTTTTCCCGGAATGTAACGAAAGTGCCATTAATAAAGATCTTGAGGATCGGATGGATATTGCACAGAAAGTTTCTTCAATGATTTTGGGTTTAAGAAGAAAGGAAAAATTAAAAGTTCGGCAACCTCTGGCAAAAATCATTGTACCTGTACTAAGCCAAAAATTCCGCAAACAATTTGAAGCCGTTGAAAGCATAATCCTTACAGAAGTAAACGTAAAAGAAGTTGAATATCTGGAAGATGCATCAGGAGTAATCAAAAAGGGGATCAAAGCCAACTTTAAAACGCTCGGACCTAAATATGGTAAACTGATGAAAGCGGTTTCGGTGCTGATTGCAAATATGAGCCAGCAGGAAATTTCTGCCTTTGAACGCACCGGCAGTTTTGAGTCAGTTCTCGAAGGGGAAAAAATTTGCTTATCATTGGAAGATGTGGAGATCCATTCGGAAGATATCCCCGGATTACAGGTTGCGAGCGAAGGTCCGGTTACGGTTGCCCTGGATACTTTTGTTACTCCGGGTTTGCGGTTGGAAGGGATTGCAAGAGAGTTTGTAAACCGCATCCAGAATCTTCGGAAAGAGAGCGATTTTGCAATAACCGACAAGATTATACTTCGAATAGTACGTCATCCGGAGCTCAGTGAAGCGATGAATAAATTTGGTGATTTTATTGGTAGTCAGACGCTTGCCTCAAAAGTTGAATTTGTTGACAAGTTACCTGACGGTGCCGGGAAACTGATTGGGATTGAAAGGGGAATTGAAACATTTATTCAGGTAGAAAAAGAAATTTAATAACGATTATATTTATCCGATGGTAAATATTTTCGTCTAAGTATATAAATGATGCCCAAATGAATTATTTTTACAACAAACAAAAAATGCTATGAGTGAGAAAACACGATATTCGGACGAGGAACTCCTGGAGTTCAAGGAATTGATCCAGGATAAGCTTTTTAAGGCCCGTCAGGATTATCAGTTATACAAAAATGCGATTACCCATGGTGATGGCAATGATACAGAGGATACTTCCCCGACTTTCAAAGTTCTTGAGGAAGGGGCAGCAACCTTGTCAAAAGAGGAGGCAGGTAAACTTGCACAACGGCAGCTGAAGTTCATTCAGTATCTTGAGGCTGCATTGGTGCGCATCGAAAATAAGACTTACGGAATCTGTCGTGAGACCGGGAAACTGATTTCCAAAGAACGACTCCGTGCTGTACCTCATGCCACACTTTCGATCGATGCAAAGAATAACCAGCATTAATGAATTGGCCTTTTACATGGGAAAAGGTTGATATTGCCTGATTTTTCAATAAAATTAGGAGTGTTTTCCTGTATCCATATTTTTTATTGTCACTATCCAACACCTCAGATATGAGTGCAAAATCAAAGTCGGTAATCATTATTCTGCTTATTCTTTTTCTGGATCAGACGCTTAAAATATGGATCAAAACCAACATGATGCTTGGTGATGAGTTCATTATTGTAAAGAATTGGTTTATCATTCATTTTGTTGAAAACAATGGGATGGCTTTTGGTCTTGAGTTTGGGAGCCATATCGGTAAATATATCCTGAGTGTGTTTCGCATATTAGCTGTAGGTGCAATAGGCTGGTATATCTCTAAATTATGGAAAAGAGAAGTCCCTTTTGGAGTAATAGCCTGCCTTTCCCTTATTCTGGCGGGTGCTATTGGCAATATCCTGGACAGTGCCTATTTCGGCCTGATCTTTAATGAAAGTTATGGACAGGTGGCTACACTCTTTCCCCATGGAGGTGGCTATTCCTCCTTCCTTCAGGGAAGGGTTGTTGATATGTTTTACTTTCCTCTCTTTTCGGGCAGGTATCCCTCATGGCTACCCTATTTCGGAGGTAATGAATTTATTTTTTTCCGTCCCGTTTTTAATCTGGCCGACTCTTCTATTACAGTGGGAATTATATCAATCTTAATCTTCTACAGGCGCTTCTTCGATGAAAAACTTTCCCATGCCGGTTCTGAAACAAATGCAGCGGTGGGTGCAGAAATGAAATAGAAAATTAGTAATTATTAACAGGATTTATGAAAACCCGATGAATATCAAAACGTTTATAAGTTATAGCTTTGATAGTTAATATTTACTATTGTAGCGATTAATTAAAATTTTAAATTGATTTGCGATGAAAAATTTATATCCATATTTCGTCAGACCATTAGCCATATTACTCCTAATCACCACTTTAGTCCACTGCAAGAAAGAAAATATTGTTACTGCACCAGTTCCGGTCCCGGTTGTTATTAAAGAGGCTGCCGATGTTAATAAATTTATTTATAATGGCCTGAAAGACTACTATTTATGGGTTGATCAGGTGCCAAATCTTACTGCTCAGAAATATACGATCAAAGACTCCCTCAACTCCTTTTTAAATAAGTATACAGATCCCCAAAAACTCTTTACTGATCTGTTATATCAATACAAAACAGTTGATAAATGGTCCTTTCTGGTCGATGATTCGAAAATTATTGACAACTGGATTCAGGGGATTTCCGAAACTATGGGATTTGATTTTATGTTGGCACGGATTGGTACAAATGGTGACGTGTTCGGCTTTGTAAGATATGTCTTTAAAGGATCGCCGGCAGAAAAAGCCGGAATTAAGCGGGGTAATCTTTTTATGAAAATTGATGACCAGCAACTTACTGTTTCAAATTATCAGTCATTATTGTTTACAAAAGCGACCTATAAAATGTCGTTTGCCACGATAACCGGGAATCTTATATCGCTCAATGGCAAGTCCGTTTCAATGACTGCCATTACAATGCAGGAAAACCCTATTCTACTTGATACCGTTCTGAACGTTAATAATTTAAAAATAGGTTATCTTGTTTATAATGCTTTTAATGCAGATTTTGACATTCAATTGAACGATGTATTTAAAAGATTTAAAGAAGCAGGAATTGACAGGCTTGTACTTGATCTACGTTACAATGGAGGTGGATCTGTACAAACTGCAAAATATCTGGCAAGTATGATTTACGGGCCAGCAACTTCAAAAATTCTGATAAAAAGTCAGTTTAATACAGCTATCCAGAGCTACTTTATCAGTACCTATGGTTCAGCTTCTCTCAATGATAACTTTGTTGATAAGATAGCCAAGACATCCAAAAATGCTGAAACTGCGATTAATACTTTATTTCTGAACAGGTTATATGTAATAACCTCTGATAATACCGCTTCAGCCAGTGAATTGTTAATTAATGGCCTTGCCCCTTATATGCAGATTGTTAACGTTGGAATCAATACCGCCGGAAAGTATGTGGCGTCTACAACACTTAAAGACTGGGATGCTAACGGTGTGGTAAATCCCAATGACAATTGGGCTATGCAGCCTATAATTGTTAAGTATTTCAATTCTGCAGGTGTTTCTGACTTTGTTAACGGATTAACGCCGAATATCGTTCTTGAAGAAGACTTTGTTAACCTAATACCATTTGGAGACCAGAATGAAACATTACTGAAAGCTGTCCTTAATAATATCAAAGGGCTGCCCCAGACAGGCATTACATTAAAATCCGAAAAGCTGGGACTGAAGAAAGTTTTTGATTCGCAGGATGACCGGCCTTTTGCTAAACAAATGTATATTAATGTATTACCAATAAATAAATAATAATCTGCTGAGGATTATTCTGAAAGGTGTTTTAATTAAATAATAAAATTTATGAAGAAGCTATTTGTATCTGTATTTCTGATTATTTGTTTTTCCGGTGTTTTTGCACAAACACAGAGTGCTGATGACATCACAGGGATCTGGTGGAACGATATTAAATCATCCAAAATTAAAGTGGAATTGAAAGATGGGAAATATATTGGAACTATCGTATATATCATCCCTGAAAAATACGTTAATGGGGCTCCTGAAAAAGATGACAAGAATCCTGATGTGAACCTCAGAAATCGCTCAAGACTAAATATGCAGATATTAAGTGGATTAGTTTTTAATGCTGCGGATAAAGAGTGGGCAGGCGGATCCATTTATGATCCCAAAAACGGAAAAACCTACGATTGCTTTGTCTGGCTCGAAGGAAAGGATAAACTTCAGTTGAAAGGATTTGTCGCCGGCATCCGGATGCTAGGCCGCAAATCGGCCTGGACCCGTACTACTTTGTGATATAAAGTAAATAATTGCCTTCATTTTGAAATATCACCTGATTACATTGGGTTGCCAGATGAACATCTCTGACAGCGAAAGGGTTTGCGCTGTTCTCGAAGGAATGGGTTATGCCCGGACAGAAAATGAAGAAGATGCAAGTTTGCTTGGTATCCTGGCATGTTCTGTTAGACAGAAACCAATAGATAAGGTATACAACAAAATAGCGCAGTGGAACAGATGGAAGAACAAGCGCAGTCTGATCACATTTGTTTCGGGATGCCTGTTGCCTTCTGACAGGGAAAAATTTCTGAAAACTTTTGATTTTATTTTCCCCATTAGTGAATTGGGACAATTACCTGGTCTGATTCGCGAATACGGGATAGTGACCTCCGCCGGATTGAAAATTCAACAGATGATGATGCCAGATAATGAGAATATTTCTCAAATGTGGCACATCAAACCCCGGTATCAGTCTGTTTGTGAAGCTTATGTTCCTATCCAAAACGGATGTGACAAATTTTGCACGTTCTGTGCTGTTCCTTATACCCGTGGCCGGGAAGTTTCGCGACCTTCAGATGAAATCACCGGTGAGATACGTCATTTGGTAAATCAGGGTTATAAATCTATCACCCTGTTAGGACAAAACGTGAATTCATACGGACTGGATAAAAAAGGCGAAGAGACAAATTTTGCCGGGTTGCTGCGCCAGATTGGCGAATTTGGTAAAACTTCAGAAAAGGAATTTTGGGTGTATTTTACTTCTCCGCATCCGCGGGATATGAACCGGGAAGTAATTGAAGTAATCAAAGTGTATGATTGTCTGGCCAAACAGCTTCACCTTCCGATGCAGAGCGGTGATGATCAAGTGCTTATGAAGATGAACCGGCGCCATTCGATGGAAAAATTCCGTCGCATTGTGACCGATATCAGGGAGTTGATCCCTCAGGCAACTTTGTTTACAGATATTATAGTCGGATTTACGGGTGAAGGAGAATCCGAATTTGAGAATACGATAAATGCCATGAATGAATTTAAATTTAATATGGCATATATTGCCATGTATTCCCCGAGGCCCGGAGCTGCCAGCTACCGGTGGGAAGACGAAGTTTCATCTGAAGAAAAAAAAGAACGCTTACATCGTCTTTCGGAGATATTAAAGGTTCATTCAAAACAATACAACGAATCACTGGTTGGGAAAACGTTAAGGTTACTGATAAACGGTACCGACCGTAAGACAGGTTTTTCAACCGGACTTACTGAAGGTAAAATTATTGTACGTCTCGATAAATACGATGCATCCCTGATGGGGAAAATAGTCGATGTCAGAATCACCTCTGCCACCAATTTTTCAATGAGTGCTGAGGTTGTTTAAATATCACCTTATGTCAGTTATTGTCATTTTGCCATACCAGCAAGGATAATCAATCCAAGGCCTCCCACGAAAAGCAGGAACATAAATGTCAGCAAAGAATTTACTCCTTTGGGAGGGTTTTTAAACTCTTTCCAGATGAATACGCCCCAAAGTGCGGCAATAAGGGTTGCTCCTTGTCCCAGGCCATACGATATTGCAAATCCTGCTTTCCCTGCCGCAATAATGCTGAGTGACATGCCAAGACACCATACCATTCCACCTAAGATACCCGTGAAATGCTCTTTAAATGACCCTTTAAAGTATTCGAAATAGGAGACAGGAGTCCCCTCGAATGGCCTCCTCATTAAAATGGTATTAAACAGTAGGTTACTTATCAATATTCCAACCGAAAAGATAAATACGGCAGTATAGGGGGTAAGCATACCCAATTCAGGGTTTTCAAGGTTGGTGGCCATAGAACTCGCCACAAAACGATAAAACAGGGCCATCAAAACGCCACCCACTACAGAGATTATAATCCCTTTGGCAGGTACCTTTTGGATCTGCACTGCTTTCTTCCTGTACGCCAATGCATCAATTACAATGGCAATACCAACAAGTGCCACACCACTGAATAGCTGGAGGGCATTGCCCTGGGGAGCTGCAAAATAGTTTATGATCACACCAAGGACGAGTGCAATTCCTATTCCTATCGGAAAAGCTACTGACATCCCTGCAATTGCAATGGCCGCAACGACCAGAATGTTAGCAAGATTAAAAATTATACCGCCAGCCAGGGCACTTGAGACGCTTGACCATTCAGCCTGCCGGAGATTCTCAATAAAGCCCATCCCCCTGCTTCCTGAACTTCCATAGGTGAATCCCAAAATCAACGAAAACAGGAGTATACCAAGAACATAATCCCAATAAAACAATTCGAATCGCCAGGTTTTTGCCGCAAGTTTCTGGGTATTCGCCCACGATCCCCAACATAACATTGTAATCACTGTAAGGATTACTGCAACGGAATAAGATTCGACAATATACATGATATTCAATTATTTAATTAATAATAAATGATATTTTCATATGCCGGCCATGTTAAAAAAACGTCAAAACTAAAAGTGTAAAACGAAAAATGCAAAGTGGTCGTAACATTCAGGTTTGGAATAACTACTTCCAAATTTTTGACTTATTTTCATGTTTTGCAATTTGCATTTTACAATTTACAATTTGCACTTCAGACCATTTTCTGCTTTTGTGTTCTTTATTTCCGCACCACCTGATCATGCATCATATAACGCTCAATCAGTTCCGATAGTTGTTGGGGCGATTTTTTAAAGACAAGGTATGCGTGCTTCCCATTTTTATCACAATCCCACCTGTTAAATCCGGAAGGTTCAGTGATCATCTTTCCTTTTACTACATCAAAATTAGTTGAAGTACCCTGTACAGCTGTTAGCACTGCCGTCTGGTCCCAGCTCATCCGTCCATTTTTATCCCCTTCCGACAAGGGAATTGCAATCCTGAAAGCCATCTTTGCAGGACTCTTCAGGTTACTATTAATCAATTTCCTTCCCGTAAATATTTTCTCACCTATTTCGAAACCGCTAAAAATAATCCTCGTTGGCCAGTGATCAAACACATATTTAGATGATGCAGAATCTTCAATCACATTGAATTCCCTTCCTTCAGGAAATTTTCCTGCCATAGCTACCAATCTTTTAACTTTTTTAATTACCAGGTCATTCCCGTTCAACAGAGAAACTGAGTCAGGGTGAGAAAGCAATAAATCATTAATATTGGTCAGAAAACCAACCGTAACAATTACTACTGATGTATCGGGCTGCATTGCAAGAATTTTCCGGTAAAGCGAAACTGCATCCTGGGCATGAGAAGTTGAGACGATTGTATGCGGGAATCCGGCCACCAACGAATCTGACCAATGCTGGCTGCATCCGATATTTACACCATGGGTCTTTGGCGATCCCACAGGAACGTGGGGACGCCCATAGTACGTATTTATAACATCAAGACAGGGAGGGACCAGCTCATATTTGTTCGAAGCCATTGTCGCAAGTATCTCAGCTCGTCCGCTATCAGCAAAGGCATGCAATAAAGTCAGTGCACCCACGTCATCATAATCAGGGCCCATGTCGCTGTCAAAAATAATCTTTACCGGTACAGTAGAAGATAGTTGTGCAGGATGACAGGAACATACGATAAAAACAGCCGCCAATGCAAAAAAAATACAGATAAATTTAACTGGCATGTCTACTTTTGGAATGAAAACCTGAAGTTTTCGTTTTTCTTGTCAGCAGTTTTGAACACAACTGCTTTGGTAAGATAGATGTTGGCGGCAGAAGCCTCAGGACGTTTTTCCCCTTTAACCACCAACCTGATAATATGTTTCCCGTGAGAAAGGTTAGTTATGTGGTACAAATTCATATCAGTATGGGTCTGATCTGAAAAGCCGAAATATCCATCAATAGTCCTTTTATATAAACCATCGACATAAACATCAGCTTTACCACAGTCTTTAAACCAGTTTCCTGAAATTGAAACGCCTGTTCCTTCAAATTTAAAGATAGCTTCATCGCCTGCATTTGCATTGAATTTAGACTGATCAACCTTTTTTTTGTAAGTTTCCCATTTCCCTTTAAATTCCCAGCCATCTTTTTCGAAAACGCCCGCGCGACGGTCGAAAACAAGTTTTGGAAAAGCCACTTCGAGGGGAAAAGGCTGAGGGGCCTGTATCTTAATCTTTAGTTCCTTGTCATTTACAATACCCCCATTCATTATAACAAGCTCTTTCGCATATTTCATTGTTTGATTAACCGCCTTGTTAAAGGAGTAGCTGGTGTTGATAAAAAGCGAATCGCCTATTGTCTGTACAGCTTCACGGTAAGCCGGAGGCAATCCCTTCAGACCCTTGATAACTCCAAGAACAGCCATAGCATTGGATGGATTACAATCAGAATCCTGTCCGCAGCGTGTGGTAATTTCCATTGTTTTCTGCGGGTCGCCTTCCCCATACAGCAATCCTATTACGATATATGCCCCATTTAATTTAGCATCAATGTTAAAAGACTCGCCAGCCCCGCAAATATGGTCGCTCCCCCATTTGGCTTCCAGCTCTTTCCAGGCTGCACGCCAGTCGGATGGATAATGATCATACAAGGTCATTACATCTTTTACAATTTTAAAATAATCACTTTCAGACGGTATCGAAAGGAGTGCTTTTTCGACCAGTTTCCGGATATCGCTTTCGAAATAGGCCTCTGAATAAAGAGCCCCGACAAAAATTCCACCATAAACGCCATCGCCATAATTCATAATATGCCCGATTTTATCGGCAATTTTGCCGGCCGTTTGTGGCATTCCGGGGCACATAAATCCGATATAGTCGGCTTCAATCTGAAAATCAATATCATCAGCATGGAGATTATAATCAGGGTGGCCCGACTGTGGCGGGAAAATACTGTCAAAATAGTTTTTACGGGCCTGAACGTTGGCATGCCATAAATGATACCCCGCTTTGGCGAATAGCTCCTGAAATTTCCTGGCAGGGGCATCAATACCATATTTATCCATAGTCATCAGGAAAGTAAGCTGTACATAGATGTCATCCTGCCAGATGGATCCTTTAACATCTGAAGGAATCCATTTGATTGAATCTTCATAGGTTTTGCCCTGTGCCCTGAATTCGGTTGGTGCCCCGTAGGTTACTCCAATCATCTTGCCTGCCCAACCGCCGGCAATTTTATCCTTAAGTACTTCCATGGATATTGTGCGTGAATCAGAAACTGCCTTTTCACCCTTTTGCCCACAGGAAGTAAATGCGAGGAAAAAGACCGGAACAATCATTTTTAACAAATATGTTTTCATCGGTATTAATTTTTATACTATTGATTTCAAGCTAATTCTTTGCGGTAGGGTGCCGATGATTGTGCCCCCATCCTGGTCACTGAAATTGCAGCTGCCCTGCACGCAAATTCAACTGCTTTTTCAAGCTCAAACCCTTCAGAAATTGCAACTGCAATGGCACCGTTAAACACGTCGCCGGCAGCGGTTGTATCTACTGCTTCTGCTTTTGGTGATGGTATCAGTTTAGGCTCGCCGCCAGTGAAAAGTAAAGCACCTTTGCTTCCTAATGTGATGATTACGACTTTAACGCCGCGATCGAAAAGATTTTGCGCAGCCTGAATTGCGGAATCTGAATCCTTTACAGGAATACCGGTGATTAACGCCGCCTCGGTTTCGTTTGGTGTGATAAGATAAAGTTTAGATAAAAGATCCTCAGGAATTTTTGCTGCAGGAGCCGGATTGAGAATTACCTTTTTACCTGCCTCATAAGCTATATTTGCTGCATAGACTACAGTTTCAACGGGAATTTCAAGTTGCATCAAAACAATATCTGACCGGAGAATTTCCTCCAGGGCCTGGTCAATGTCACTTTTATTCAGATGATTGTTCGATCCCGGTGCCACTACAATACAATTTTCACCCCTGTTATCAACAGTAATAAGTGCAACTCCTGATGGGTTTAAAGTATCAGTAACAATATAATCAGTGTTGATTTTTTCAGTTTCAAATATTTCGCGAGCCTGTTTCCCAAATAAATCATTACCCGTTTTGGCTATAAAACTTACCTTCCCACCTAACCGCGCAGCAGCGACAGCCTGATTAGCACCTTTGCCCCCGGGATTCATGAAAAAATCACCTCCCAGAATGGTCTCGCCTGGAACAGGCAATTTAGAAGTCTTGATTACCATATCGGTATTTGTACTTCCAATGACAGCAATTCTATTGACATGCATATATTTACGGTATTGCCAGCTTTAGAAATCAGTGAATTGAAAATCGCGGTTTTTTTTCCTGAGATCAAAAATAATCAAATGAAATCAAAAAACAAGAAAGAACAAATTTATGGAAATAAAAGTTTTGGTTAATTTTTTATTTTTACTGTGTTTAGTGGCAACTGGGTGTTTTTATTTATCAATTATATGCCCTTATTCAAAATTCGTGTCATTATCCTAAAGTTGTTTGTCATTGTACTCGACTTACCTGCCATAATACCCAATTTACAGGATTTTGTCAATGAACTGTTAAACTCAATTATACAGTCAATTATACAAAAATTGTTTACAGTTTGGCGATTCTATGCTTTTGGTCTAATAACCTCAGCTGAATGGGTGATTGAATAGGATATTCCTTTTTGATTATTGGAATTATCGGAGTCTTTCCATTTTGTGAGTGGTTCTTATATGTTTCCCATTCTGGATAATAATCTTCTGCCTGGTTTCCCCAACAGAACCATTCAGGTCTGTTTCCGCGAGCAAACATTTCTAAAAACGGATCCCAACTACAAGATTCAATTAATTCGTATTGTTCGTCAGGTTTGCGGCTGTGTTCTCTTTTACTCTTTACAATAATATTCTCTTGAGTTCTCCCCCGTTTTAAGGTTCTTGCATTTTTACCTTTAATGCCAAAAAGTAGAATTTCAGTTACATTTCTGAAATAAAATCCTACACCACGCCTATCTGGGCCTCCGTCTTTTCTAACTTTATACCAGATTAAGTTTGTTTTATATTTGAAACCCCAAGCCTCCATTACCTGTAGCCCTTCAAATAATAAGGCATTAGGAACCCATAAATATAAATGCGCCCTGTCTTCAAGAACATCTGAAACAGGAATACTCTTTATTTGTTCAAGTTATTTTGTAAAAATATTTTCCTGACCCTAAAAACTCAATGTACCCCAAATCTCTTAATTTCTGCAATTGTTGTCTGATTTTTGGTCTTATATTTTTGTTTTCAGGATATGTTTTCATTAATTCCATTTCATATTCATAAACATCATACAAAGAGAAAACACTTTTATTAAGTTTTTCTATTTTTTTTAATATTTCAAATAACCATCCTTTAGCCGAATTCTTTTGTTTTCTTATTTCAAATGCCTTTTGCCATTGAAGATTGACAATGTTTTGATCAATAAATGTAGCATTCTTTATTATTGAAATCCGACCTATTTGGGGTAATTCGGATAGTAAAATATTACAACCAATCCATCCTGCTCTTCTGGCAGAAGGACTTAACGGTTTTCGTTTTTCAATAATTTCGGGTATTAAGAAATGCTTTGGGATCAAGAACAGATTATTGACTAAATAATTGCTGTTATAACTAAGAAATAAAAAATTGGGATTTTGATTTGATGTTATTCTGCTTATCATTTTACTATAAGTGCCATCAACTACTTTTGATCCAAAATTTCCATTTGTACTCTTCAATTCAAATTCTTCCGTACATTTAGTACAATAAAAATCACCAATAGGATTATTATTTGGAAAAACGGATAGATTTATTCTATTACAACTTGGGCAAAATAAATTTCTACTGACCCAGTCTTCAGACATTACTCTTATCTTCTGAAGAATATTTGAATAACGAAGAGAAACTGTTTCATCTAAATATAAATTCAAAATATATTGAGGATTTATTCGTTAATTGTAATTCCAATTGGATATTCATCTTTAGGTACAGATGTCACATTTAATATATGTTGCTCAAAATCCTGATTTGATCTTGTATAAACATCAGTCATAATTGCTTTTGTCTTTGCTTCTTCTTTGCTGTTTGCATAAATATATGCAGTAAATGATTCTCTGTCTTGTATAGAAACTTTAAAAAGCTTTTTCTTTTTCATGATAAACAATAATAATTAAAATTTACTATTCCACTCAAGATCAAAAGCTACCCTGCCTTTTAAATAATCAACCTTGTGAGTACCGTGATTTATTGAACTTTTAAATTCTCTGTTTTTTGAATCTTTAATTTCGTACACGCTTAATTCAGCTTCCAAATTCTTGTCATTCCAATTCATTGGTCTAAGAATATCGGAAAACAATTTAGGTATATTGCTTTCATTGCCTCCGCCTACTGTAATATCATCGAGTGTAAACCTGAAAATTCTTAATGCGTGACATAATTCTTCAAATTCAGCCGGAAATTCTTTGGCTAATATTGCCGCTGCATGTTTAAAATCGTGAACCTCATAAAGTTCAGTTATGTCTTTTGGGATGTATTGTTGCCAAACCATTTTTTTGGAGCTTTTCAGGTTCAATATTACGCATTTTATTTCAAATCTCAAATAAAAGTAGTAGCACTTCAGGTACATCACCTTGACAAGTTATGTCTCCGAAATGGTCAAATGTGTTTGGCTAATGGGAATAGATGGTTGTCGCTAAATACCTGCCAGCTAAACAGCCGGAAGTATTTCAGCAGGCACTCTTACCTGGGTGAAATCCATCATCGTCAAATCGAAACAATTTTAGACAGTACAGCAATCTGTTCTTTCAGCAGGCTCATCCTCTCTTCGCGTTTAGACGACCAGGTTTTATCCTCCATTTCAAGAAATTCAAGAATCTTTAACGACTTCTTATAACAAATAAAGCTGTCATTCAACTTATTCCGGGCCTGATTCAGTGTTGCTTCCGCGAAGAACAGCTCCGCCAATACTGCGAGATGACCGTTTGTAAAATGATGCTCACCTATCAATTCACTGGTCAGTTTATCTATTGGTATCGTTTGAAAAAAAGCCGCATCTTTTCTCAGCATTTCAAAATAGCCCCTTTCAAGCATTTTTTCTGCCTGATCGAGGTCCCCTTTTTTAATTAATCCCAATAACGCAGCGATCAGCTCGCCAATCATTTCAACCATCCTTAATATGTAGTCTTTCTGGAACATATCAGTAAAGTCTTTCTCCTATAGCTGATTTTACCTTAAAAATATTCACCGAATATTCAATTCTGGCTTTTAGAAGCATTAGCCTGCTTTCTGAAATAGCCGTTGAACCTTCGAGCAGTTCAAGATTTGTGATCACTCCGGAACTGAATCTTACCTTTGCCAGTTCATAGGCTTGTGTAGCCTGGCTCAATTGCAACTCCGACTGATAGATTTTCTTCTGAGAAGCATCCAGATTGGAAAGTGATTCTACAACTTCATTTATTATTGTCCGTCGTGTGATTTCAGTCTCATGATCATTTATATCCATGGCAGATCTGGCAAGAACGAGGTTGTATTTATTCCTTTTCCCGTCGAAAACAGGAACTTTGATTCCGACTCCTGCTACATAATTGGCTTTTGGATCGTACATATATGGGATATAGCCGTTTTTAATACCACCGGAGAAAAAAGCATTGAAAACCGGATTGTTTTGAGAGTTGGTAAGGCTGAGGCGAATCTCCGCCAGCTTAGCCTTTCCCCTTGCAAGCTTCATCTCATCGCGGCATGTCAATGCAACTGCAATCAGGCTATCACAAACGGGTTGTTGTTGCTCCCGGTTCAGATCGTTTTTTACCTTATGAGGGGTGTTGACCGGCTTACCGAGTAATGTATTCAACTGGCATATCTGCAATTTCAGTGCTGTTTCGATGTCGGTCTTTTGATTTTCGATGACCGAAATCCTTACCTGTGTTGTCAATATCTCGTATTGCGTGGCAGAACCGGTTTCCAGCTTTTTTTGAATGTATCGGAGATGTTCGTTCAATAAACCGAGCTGTTCGTCCTTGATTTTAACCGCTTCCTGAAGATATACCAGGGAATAATAATTTCCGGTCACAACCTGAGAAAGCTTTTGTTTGACTTGTTCAACAGATGTAATATTCAACTCTTTACCCTGTTTTTCGAGTTGAACATTTTTATCTGTTTTACCAAAATCAGAAATAGTCTGGTTTAAGTTGAAGGAGGCAGCATAATTATCGTGTGGCATCAGGCTAAAGGTCCCTACGTCTGGCAGTGTAATCTGCGATATCGGACCAATACGGGAATAGGAAGAAGCAAAATCGACAGTTGGCAGGCTGGCCGACTGTGCAAATCCGATTCTTGCATCAGAGGTTGTGAGTTCTTCCGTCGCTTTTTTCACCATTGGATGGGTTTGAATGACCTCCCTTATTATTGTAATCAGGGAGAGGGAATCGCTTGACAGGGGCTGACTCCTGACGGTACCGGGAGACAATATTCCTGCCACTGAAAGCAAAAGAAGTATAAATTTATTTATTTTTGAAATCATTGGATTATACTTTTACAGATGATTTTTTGTTTTTCGTTCTCATGATAATCACAGGAATAAGCCCAATAAAGGTTATGATGGCTGCAATCCGGAAATCATCGGAAATGCCCTGAATATATGCCTGTTTATTCAAATGTGAAAGAATCATCGACTTACTCTGCCGGATAGCCGTTTCAATGTTACTGCCAACATGTTGTTGAGCGAAAAAGGCTAATCTTAGACCAACATTTTTAAACTCCTGAGAATATGACTGAATGGCTGCGCCAAACATCTGCGAGTGAAAGTTCACCCGGGTGGTGAGCATTGTAGTAAAAATGGCAACTCCCAAACTACCACCTAACTGCCGGACAGTATTGGAAATAGATGATGCCTGGGCCATCTTCTCGCGCGGCATGGTTAAAAGAGAGAGAGTACTTAACGGAGTAAACAGGATTCCCATGGCAAATCCGCGCAGGTAAAGAGATGTCATTATAAATTGATGTTCAGTTAGGTACGAAAGCTGAGAGTTCAGAATAAAGCTGATTCCCAAAATGATTACCCCTAAAATCATTGGGGCTTTAGGGCTAAATTTATCAGCAATTTTTCCTGCAACCGGAGATGTAAACCCCTGGATAATCCCCACGGGAAGGAATACGGAACCTGCCTGCACGGCAGTGTATCCCATAGAGTTTTGCAGATAAAGCGGTAGCAGGAAAGTACTTCCAAACATTCCCATACTGAATATGATCATGACCAGATTTCCCATACCAAAATTATAATTGCCAAGCAATCGCAAATCAATCAGCGGATTATTGGTGGTCAGCTCCCTCGTAATAAAGACAGCCAGCGATACCATTGAAATGGCAAAACAAACCAGGATATAAGGGGCATGCCAACCCTCAGAGTTGCTGGCTGCACTCCCTTCCGACAATGCATAGAGCAATAATGGAAGGAAAGTTACTACAGATATAAAACCTATAATATCGAATTTCCCAACTAACCGGTTTAAATATTCTTTCTGAATTAGAATTGTAAAGACCATGGCAGCAATGCCGAAAGGAATGTTAACATCGAAGATTAGCTGCCAGCTGAAGTGGTCAACTAAATAACCACCGATTAACGGCCCGAATGAGACGGAAGCTGCAGCGGAAATTGCCCAGAATCCAAGAGCCATACCTCTTTCTTTAGGTGGGAATTCCCTTGTTATAATTGCCATCCCGAGTGGCTGAATTGTGCCGGCACCTAATCCCTGCACAATACGTGACATAATAAGGGTGTTTTCATCATTCGACATGCCACAAAGCAGCGATCCAAGGGTAAACATCAATAAACCAATAAAATATAAACGCTTATAACCGAATTTGTCTGCCAGCCAGCCGGAAGTTGGTAGCATCACAGCCATCGAAAGCATATAAGCCGTTATAACCCATTCTATTTTATCGATCCCAACTCCAAACGAAGCCATGATTTTTGGCAACCCCACATTCACTATTGTGGCGTCAAGCACTGCCATAAAGGTTCCAAGCATAATATTGGCAAGCACGAACCATTTATAGTTGTCGTGCTGCGGATGAAAACCGGAACCTCGGTTACGCAGTTTACGGCGAAGTATGTGGGAAGGTGAGATCCTCCGCATTATCTGATGATTTTTACAACGGCAGACAGACCAGACAGAATATGATAATCTGACAAATTATTCCCATTTTCAGTTCCATCAATCGATATTTTTATCTGTACACGTTGTGTCACTTTTGTAAAGTTCCCCGACGCATTATTTGCAGGGATCAGTGAAAACTGGGAAGCGGTATTTGACCCGATAGTAAAAATCTTACCTTTAAAAGTAACATCCGGATACGTATCAAGCGTGAACAGAGCTGGTTGCCCCGGGTAAATATCCCCTAGTTTGGTTTCTTCCAGGAAAACAGTTATCCAAAGTTTGCTGTTATTCACAATCGTAAATATTGATTGACCAGGCTGAACGATGTCACCGGGAAGGAGCCACCTTTTACCTAACACACCAGTGCAGGGCGCATAAAGTTTTGTGTTATTGATTTGAGTAGTGAAAACATTGATCTGTGTTTCGGCACTTTCTTTGGCTGCCCGTGAACTTTTAATCTGGGAATCTGAAACTTTTGCCTGAAAATGTGCGGCTTCAAGTTGAGCCTGAGCTGTTTCAAGTGCTTTATGGGCATGGTCATACTGTTCCTGTGTGATAACCCCGCCTTTAAACTGATTTTCCGAGCGCCCGAAATCATCCAGTGCCTTATCAGTTAAAATCTCAAGCACCCTGTTATTTTTCAGGTCAAACTGATATTTTGCCTTAGCCTGCTCAATTGCTGCCTCAGCCATCAATTTTCCGGCAACAGCCTGATTCTTTTGGGCAGACAAATCTATACTGTCGAGACGGGCAATCAATTGTCCCTCTTTAACCATATCGCCCTCTGCGGCATAAACCTGACTTATTCTTCCCTGAATTTTTGGGCTAACCGAAACAAAGTCAGATTCAACATGTGCATCATCGGTTTTTATATATTTCGAATAGTCGATATACCAGTTAATAGCACCACCAAGGACTAAAACGATAACAAGAATCAGTGGAATATAGACTTTTTTGTTTGTCTCTTTTTTAAGGTTCTCCATAAAATCATATTCAGTATGATAAATATATATGCATTAAGCAATTACCCTTGTAATGAGATGGGAATCAGAATCACGTTGAAGCCGTCACGAAATGAAAGATCTCAATAATGGTTACAAAAATATAACTATTACGGGAATTGATTTTAATGAGAGATTAAATTTTGAAAGATAATATTGGCTGGAGCAAGTCAATGCCACTTTTCAATTTACCCACGACTACCTGCCAAATTATTTCACTATATGGACCATATCCTTTGGTACCTGACTATCAATTATCATTTGTTTGCCGGCATTTGTGATACCTGCATTTTTAAAAACAGTAGTTCCGGTTCCGGAACCCGATACACGAATAAGCGGTAAAATTTCGTTCACAGTAATCAGATCTTCTATAGTGATATCAGTGCTGTTTTTGAGGTCTATTTCAGGTGTCTTTTTTGTTTTGAGGGTCAGTTTTTTGATTTTGACTTTTTTGGCATCAGTGCAAATCAAACCCCAATCAGCTTCCATATTAATGTTTTCGAGTGAGATATTTTCCAGGTTCATTTCCGGCAATCCTTGCAGACAGATTCCCTGAAAAGCTCCTTTGCAGTTCACATTACTGATAAAGATATTTTTAAATTGCGGGGTCTCTTCAGACACCTGAAATAGTTTTTCAACCGGTGTGTTATCGCTTGCCTCCATATCCTCTGACGCCTGTCTTCCGCTGTAATAGAGGTTAAACGAAATAGCCTGGGTTGTAATATTCATCATTTCAATATTCGAAATATATATGTTTTCGACCAATCCTCCCCGGCCCCTGTTGCTTTTAAACCGGAGACCAACATCAGTTCCGATAAAAGTGCAACCCGAAACATGCAGGTTACTAACGCCGCCCGACATTTCACTTCCTATGGTAACCCCACCATGACCATGATATACGGTGCAGTTTTTCACAATCAGGTTTTCGTTTGGCTTCCTTCGGTCGCGCCCCTCCTTGTCTTTGCCTGATTTAATACAGATTGCATCGTCTCCCACATCGAAATTGCAGTCATGAATAATACTGTTTTCGCATGATTCTATATCGATCCCATCGCCGTTTTGTGAGTACCATGGATTACGGACTGTCGTATTTCTCACTGTAAGATCTTCACACATTAATGGATGAATGCACCATGCCGGCGAATTTTGAAATGTGGGACCATCAATCAGTACTTTTTTACACGAAATAAGGCTAACCATAACCGGACGAAGGAAATCCCTTATCTTCTCAAATTCAGCTTTGGTTTTTAATAAGCGCGGTACATTCATCCCGGCAATCTTTTCACCGTTTAAGAATTGTTGTGATGGATACCATGTTTTCCCGTTTTCGCTCAACAGGCCTCCTGAAGCGACCAGCTTTTCCCATTGTGAATCTGACAGTTTTTCTTTTTTTACTGCACGCCATGCATCACCTGAACCATCAAAAATTCCTTTCCCGGTGAGGGCAATATTATGAAGATTCCGACCGTTTAACGGTGACATACAGCGGAAGGTATTAAAACCTTCAAAATTTGTTTCAATCAGAGGGTACAAATTCTTATCATTGCTGAAAACAACCAGGGCACCTGCCTCAGCGTGGATTTCAATATTGCTTTTCATCGTTATAGGACCTGTAAGCCATATACCACGAGGAACAATCACACGTCCGCCACCTTTCCCTGAAACATTCTCGATGGCATCAGCAAATGCCTTAGTGCAAAGAATCTGTCCGCCACTTTGGGCACCAAAACTGGTAATGGAAACTGAATTTTCCGGAATTGCCGGTTCTTGAACGACAGGCATTTGAAATTCAATACCTTTGTACAAGTAATCTATTTGACTTGTTTTTGCGGCTGGCTGAGCAATTACAGCTGAAAATAATAAGCAAATGGCAGTCAGAATCAAAGTTGGTTTGCAAAAGATCATATATTTATGAATCCTAAACTGTTATGGTAACATTTTGAATCTGAAGGAATTATCAATGGCTTCCTGTATGGAAGTGAAATCTTAGGTGCCGTCCTGAGAAACAACAAAATCGTAGTTTCCAGCCAATAATGAATGACCCGAAAGCAACAGGAATAAAGTCAGTATGACGCTGCCAGCCCGGTTTAGCATCATTAAAGGACAAAAGATGTATTTAGACCTGTCAGGTTTTTAAAACATGACAGGTCTTATGGTATGGTAAAATTATTGTAAATTAATAACCTGGGTTCTGCCAGAAGCCGGTACCAACAGCAGTACTTTTATTGGTAACAGCATCCATTTGTGCCTGAGGAATTGGACGGAGCATATGAAAAGCCTGAATACTTGCAGCACCCTGGGCATTGTAAGCTTTTACCCTGCTAACCAATGTCTTTGTACGTTTCAGATCGAACCAGCGTTGTTGTTCACCGCATAGTTCAAGTGCCCGTTCATCCAGGATTGTCTCAATGGTAACTGTGCCCGTCAATGAGTTGTCTTTTCCTGTAATTGCACGTTTGGCACGCAGGATATTCAGCGTTGTGAGGGCTGCGCTGCTACCAGTTGTTTGCAGTTCGGCTTCAGCCTTGATTAAGTACATTTCGGCCAAGCGGAGTACCATCACGTCGCGGTCGTAAATTTCAGGAGTCACCTTATCATTGTCGGAACGAGTGTAAACATCATCATCGAATTTCCTGATCGCGATAAATGATTGGTCGCCGCAATAAGCAACATTCTTATATCTGCCATCGCCGTATGGATCTAACGTCGGCATGGTTGTGGTAGGAAGTGCGGTGGCCGGATCTAAAGAAGTGTATAAAGGGAGTGCACCGCCAACCAATGTGTGAATGCGATAACGTTTATTTGCCCTGGCGATCATAGCAAGTCCTTTTGCTGAAGAACCATCAGCTGACATAAAATAGAGGGCAGTATCTGTCATCAAAGTGTATTTCTTGGACGAGAGTTCCAAACCGGGAGCTATCGTGTATGCATCACGGATAGTCGTGGCATAACGTTGGTCCGTTTCTTTGTATTTGTTGAACAGGTTAACGAGATACAAAGTAGGGACATAACGGGTAAAACCGCGACCATATTGTGAATAGGTCGGTCCGCAGGTAATAACCGCTTTGGTTACACTATTTGTCAGGGTTTGTGTAATGCTCGTACAACGTACGAATACATCGGTCAGATCGCTACCTGCATTACTCCATTTAGGAACAAACATAAGGAGCATTGCGCTCCCACCACCTGTACTACGACCCGTACGGGATATGATGTTGTTATAATCTAAGTAATTTCCGCTTGCATCTGTTTTGATACGATAAGGCAATACATTTAGTGAGAAAGTAGCACTATAGGGTACACCCCAGATAGACTCACTATTTTTTGTTACATCTTCATTCGTCATTGTCCAAACATCCGAGTATTTTGTGTAGAATGTAGCAATTCCGCTGTTAATCACTGCATCAGCTTCAGTCTTGGCCAGTGTATAAAGGTTTTGACCGGCATAAGTGGCGTTGGTTGTCAGGTTTGCCGGACCCAGCCAGGATGCAGCATAAAGAAGTACACGGGCTTTGAATGCGCGGACAGCCCAGTAACTTACACTTGATGTTTTTGATGTACTGGTTGCCAGCTCTTTTGCGGCATTGTCCAGATCAGCAAGAATATTGCTGTATACAGACTCTTCTGAATCGCGGGAAGCCTCGGTTGAAACTGTTTTAATGGATTCTTTATAATAAGGAACCGGACCCCAAAGATTTACCATATGCCAATAATAGAAAGCACGAAGGAAATGAGCTTCGCCCATGTGCTGTGTTTTTTTAGCGTCTGAAAGAAGTGCGTTTTTAGGAACATATTCCAATGTTGTATTACAAACATTCACGGCAGTAAAAAATGCTTCCCAATACTGGTCTAAGCAGGGATTGTCAGCAACATTGCCATCTAAGCTTTCAGCGGTTAGTTTATATGAATTCAAAGTTTTCTGCTTGTTATCAAAACCGTAATAAAACAGGTCGGAACCCATTTCGGAAAGACCCAGGGCGGCCTCCTTTCCATACCATGTACGCGTGTATGTGTAACAAGAGGCAACCAGGCTTTCAACACCTGTTTCTGTTGAGTAAAGCAAGTCGGCAGTTTGCCCGACTTTGTTATCCTCCTTAAGGAAATCGCTACAAGATGTGCTGATGCCAAGCATGACTGCTGTAGCCACCAACGTTATAAAAATTTTATTTTTCATGATATCTAAATTCTATTAAAATTCAACATTTACACCAAATATAACCTGCTTTGCCAATGGGAAGGTAACAGAACCTCTACGTTCTGAGTCGTAATTTTTAATGCTGCTGAAAGTGAAAAAATTCTTCAATGTTCCATAAAACTTGACATTACCTATACCAACTTTAGCTATAAGGTTTTTTGGTAAGTTGTAAGCAAGTGTGATATCCTTCACTTTCATATAAGAGGCCTTCTCGTACAAAGCAGCACTGCCATAAGTACTCCAATTGATGCTGTTTCCCGGTGTTGGAAATTTAGCTTTCTGGTTATTTGGTGTCCAGTAATCAAGGTTGCCCCAGTTAGAACCATCGTAAGTGACCAGGTTATTGAAATCATAGGAAAGATAACCACCGATACGTGCATAGAGTAATACTGACAATGATAAATTGTCATAGCTGAAAGTATTATTCATACCCAAAACTGCTTTTGGACTACGGTTGTAAACACGTTTGTCAGCGTCAGTGAGCTTGCCATCGTCGTCGACATCCAAAATTTTAATAGTACCAGGATCACCTGTCATGTTCATGGTTCCACCTGCATGACGTGTCAGCCAGGCAGCTTTGTAAATATCGAATTCACCGACTCCCCAGCAACCATCTGTCTGATAATTGTAGAAAATGCTTACCGGCTGACCTACAATCTGACCAGTTGTTCCGGTAATGTTTTTTGTGATCCCTCCTGAAAGGCTCGTGATTTCATCTTTGTAGAATGCACCGGTCCAGTTTACGTCCCATTTGAATCTTTTAGAATCAACAATCAATGTGCTTAATCCCAGCTCAATACCAGATCCCTTGGTTTTGCCGATGTTGTCAAGTACCTGTGGAAATACATTCGATGCAGGAAGGCTCCTCATATAAAGCAAATCGTATGTATTGCTAAAATATATATCAATACTACCCGAGATCCGGTTTTTCAGGATACCAAAGTCCAAACCGAAGTTTAATGCCGCTGTTTTTTCCCAGGTCAGATTTTCATTACCAAATGTATTGGGAATACTTCCCGAATATTCCTTTCCATTTAAATAATAATAAACCGGAAAAGTACTGCTATTACTTACAGTGGTAAGTGTTCCGTAAGGATCTACAGCAGCATTACCCGATAATCCCCACGAAGCACGAAGTTTCAGGTTTTCCAGCCACATTACGCTTTTCAGGAATGATTCTTCATTCACACGCCAGCCTGCTGCTACTGAAGGGAAATAACCCCACTGGTGTCCTTGTGCCAATACTGATGAACCATCAGCACGAACTGATGCAGTTAAGAGATATTTATCCATGTACTTGTAATTCAAACGACCAAAGAATGAAAGCATTGAGCTCTTGGTAAATCCGTTTGATATGACAGGTACTATAATTTTTGTCAAATCGTAAAACGAACTGACATAGTAATGCTCTGCCGCTGTATTACCGCTAAGTCCGCGATATTCGGTAACTCCGTGGGTCATACTGTGGCCCAGCAAGCCGGTAAGGTTGTGTTTGGAACCACCAAAACTTGTGTTGTAATTCAATGTGTTTTCCCAGGTATAGCTGGTTCTTGTACTATCTTTGGCAGAAATATAACTACCGGCAGCACCCTGAAGCCTCCCGACACTTTGATAATCCTGATAAAGACCATCACGGGAATTGGTTCTGTCTAAAGCAAGCATCGATTTGAACGACATATTCTTCGTTGGAGTGATTTCAATATAGGCATTTCCAAAGAAGCGTGTAGTTTCAACATTATGCTGGAAATTGCCATCGACTTCGTCTAAAAGTGGATTTGCGTGGGCTTCATAAGTAGGTGATGGTTTAAAGATAATGTTTCCACCGGCATCATACGGATGAGCAATTGAAGTCATTTTAAGTGCCTGGCCAAATACATTGGTTCGTTGGTCGTTACTCTTGAATGTATATAACAAACTTGTTCCTGCCTTAAATATATTGCTGATTTTGTGGTCAATGTTTGCCTTTACATTGTAACGGTCCATTTTGTCATTTCTAAGCAAACCTTCATCGTTCATTTTTCCCAAAGATAGGTTGAAGTTGGATTTTTCGTTTCCACCCGATACCGAAACTTCGTAGTTTTGAGTCAACCCATTCTGAAGAATGATGTCTGCCCAATCGGTATAAGATCCATTGTTAAATACATCCATTTCTGAGTAGGGAAGGCTATTGGCAGCAGAAGAGCCAAGAACGTCAGAAGCTACTACTTTAGAATCACCCCATTTGCCAGTTCCAGCGTTAACAAGGACTAGATCCCTCTTGTAATTTTCAGCAGCAATACGACGAGTTACTTCGGTCATACCGAACATTACCTGAGGTACATTACTGGGTTGGTTTGAAGATAAGTATGCATTAAGGCTTACTTTAGTTTTGCCGGTCTTGCCTCGTTTAGAAGTGATAATGATTACACCATTTGCACCTTTTGTTCCGTAAATAGCTGTAGAAGATGCATCCTTCAATACTTCCATCGATTCGATATCGGTTGGATTAAGGTCGAGTGTCGAGCCGTAGTCCACACCATCAACTAAAATCAAAGGGCTGTTAGTGGCAGTTATCGAACGTGATCCACGCAGGGTCAGGTTAAGTCCTGCGCCAGCTTGTCCGCTTTTTTGTTGAATATCGAGCCCTGCTACGCGGCCTTGCATTGCCTGCATTGCATTGCTCGATGCAGTTTTTGCAATTACATCAGCCTTAACTGAAGATATTGAACCAGTTAAGTCTCGCTTCTTGACCACACCATACCCGATAGCCACTACCTCTTCAATTTCAAGAGTGCTGCTTTTTAGCTGCACATTGATGACTTTACTTCCATTGATTTTTATATCTTTGGTTTCAAAGCCAATGAAAGAGAATGAGAGTATATCTTTCATGATATCACCTGGAATAATGGCATATCTACCATCATTATTGGTAGTTACACCAATAGTAGTTCCTTTAACTATAACGTTAACGCCCGGAATTGGCGTGTTTGACTCATCAACCACCACACCGGTAACATTCTGGGCAATAAGCTGTGCACCCGCAAAAATTACCGTTAATGTCAGCAGACTAGCCTTCTTCAGGAAACTTCGCTTCATTTTCATCATAGATAATTATTAAGTTTATTACTTCATTAAAAAAATTACTTATTATTGAATTCGAGTGATGCCATAATAAATGGCCCAACTCCTTTAGGATCATCATCACGAACCGGTTCCTTTATGTAATATTCGTAGGATCCATCCCGGTATGGGTCTCCTCCAAGTCCGGCTACAGAGCAGCATTTAGTCAGACTTATTGTACCATCTGCATTGTTTCGGATAATATTCGCAAGGATACCTTTGTAAGCTTTTACAGCAATGGCCTTGTAATCCTTACTGATATATCCTTTTCGGGAAGCTTTTAGCAAGGCATAGGTAAACATGGAGGACGCTGTTGCTTCGGTGTAATTTCCTTCACGACTGCCCTGATCGAGTACCTGAAACCACAGGCCTGTTTTGGTATCCTGATATTTTTTGATGCCACCTGCAACCTGGTTCAATATTATCAGAAGTTTTGACCGGCCGGGATGATCCAACGGGAGGTAATCAAGTACGTCAACCAAAGCCATTGCATACCAACCCATTGCCCTACCCCAGAAATTCGGGGAACAGCCGGTTTTTGGATCAGCCCACTTTTGAAGTTTGCTTTCATCCCAGCCATGATAATTCAGACCAACTTTATCATTATAAGTGTGCTTGTGAATGATTAAAAATTGTTTCACAACATCATCACAGATTGCATGATCATTCATGACCGAAGCATATTGGGCCATAAATGGTGCCCCCATATACAAACCATCGAGCCACATTTGATTGGGGTACCTTTTTTTATGCCAGAAACCGCCTTCAAAAGTGCGTGGTTGGGTTTTGAGCTGCCCACGCATCAGACGGATTGCTTTCAGATAACATTCATCTTTTGTTCTTTCATACACATCGAAAAGGAACTTCCCTGAATTAACACAATCGATATTATAATCTTCAGCTTTGTATTCTGAAATATTCCCACTGGCATCGATGAAATGGTCTGCATAGGCTTTGGCAAAATTATAATAAGCCTCATTACCTTTTGTTTTCCAAACCATGATCATGGCCTGGGCAATCAGACCCTGGGAATAATTCCAAACCGGTTTTGGATTGAAGTCAACACTCCAGGGTTCAGGGAAATGCTTTATTTCCGAATCAGCCATTTTCACCGCCATTTCAAGCCCGCTGATTGGTCTCATTTGAGACCGGGCAAGATGGATTTGGAAAATAACAAGAAATATAGTTGGTGGAATCCAAAGTTTTTCCATTTGTTTTTGTTTTTGCAGTCAGTAAATCGCCTATAACCGGGCAAATCAGGTTTTCGTCAGAAACTTATAATAATTAATAAACTCAGGATGACCGCCAGTAAGATAGCCATAAGTATAATTTTTAATGACATCCTTTTAAGTTTCCTGCCGGTATCTTCCATAAATAGTAAATTGCTTTAGCGTTCTTGTAAAGCTACAACAACTGTAATCTTATTGGGGTGAAAGCATATCAGGTAAGGTAGCTGAAAATCCCAAAACCAGGTCAGAATTCCCAAAATGCAGGTGCTGAAATATCAACTTTACAGAAGATATATAACAACTATCTGAATTTCTGATTGTAACATTAATAGCAGTAAAAGGCAGGTTTAGTCGCCGGGTGATGTTTTTTCAACATACTCTGTGGCACTCATTCCAAACTCAAGCTTAAAACACTTTCGGAAATGGGACAGATCTTTGAAGCCTACAGCGTATGCTACTTCTGAAACATTCAGCTTTTTTTGGACCAGAAGTTGTGCGGCCCTTTTTAAACGAATATTCCTGACGAACTCTTTTACAGTCATTTCAGTGAGGGCATGGAGTTTGCGGTACAACTGCATCCGGCTGACCCCAATTTCTGAAGCGAACCGTTCGATATCGAGATCAGGATCTGAAATGTTATTTTCAACTACTTCAATTGCCTTGTGCAGGAACCTTTCATCAGGGGATCTAAGAATGATGTTCCTGGGCTGAAGCAGCATTTCGCCGGAATATTTCTGTTTAAGTGACTGTCTCACCGAAAGGATATTTTCTACTTTGGTCTGTAGAATTATCAGATCAAATGGTTTGGTAATGTAGTCGTCAGCTCCATAGCTTAATCCTTCAATTTCGTGTTCGCGTGATCCGAGAGCGGTGACAAGAATGATTGGAATATGGGAAGTTCGTTCATCTTTCCGGATCTTCCGGCAGAATTCAAAACCGTCAATATCTGGCATCATAACGTCACAAATAATGATATCAGGAATGGTTTTAAGCGCAATGGTCCACCCATCCAGTCCATTTTCAGCCTCTAACACCTGATAACCAGGACTAAAATGAGCCCTGATAAAATATCTGACATCAGAGTTGTCATCTACTAAAAGCATGATTTTCCGGGTGGAAGGTATTGTGTCACCTGTAACTTCTTCGATATGCCGGTTGTCTGGCTGTTCGTGTTTTATTTCTCCATTAACAGTTTCTTCATTCTGGTGGCCTGGTATTTCGTCGAAAGGAAGGTGTATTGTGAACTTTGAACCTTTACCAGGTTTACTTTGTACGGAAATTTTCCCATTGTGTAATTTGACCAGTTCTTTGGTTAAAGCAAGCCCGATACCAGTCCCTGTTTGATTAATTCCTTCGTTGACCTGGAAAAAACGGATAAATATTTTCTCAAGATTTGTTTCAGCAATCCCAATTCCTGTGTCTTTTACAGTAATCTCGATCATTTTTTTCTCTTGCGAATCATTAACCTGTTCATTTTCATCTGAATCAAAAACTAAAGAAAGATTAACTGATATCTTCCCGCCCTTCCCCGTGAACTTGAATGCATTCGAAAGCAGGTTGTTCATAATTTTACCAAGTTTGTCTGCATCAAAGTTGGTAATGATCTCTTTTTTAAGTGAAATAAATTTAAGTTTAATCTCTTTTTCTTCGGCATATTTATCAAAAGACCGAACAATTTCTGACATAAAGGAAACCATATCGCCACACGCCAAGGCCAGTTTCAGGTTTCCGGCTTCCAGTTTTCTGAAATCAAGTAACTGATTTATCAACTGATGCAATTGAGTTGCATTACGGTGCATAATTTCTACATGGCCTTTGATGTCGGAAGTGGGAAGTGTGTTGTTTTTCATCTTTGTGAGTGGACCTAGTATCAATGTGAGGGGAGTCCGTATCTCATGCGAAATGTTTGTGTAAAAACGCAGTTTCATCATATCAAGTTCATGCAGCTTTCTGGCATTCAGACGTTCAAGTCTCAGATCGTTTTTTAGTTTTTCTTTATTCAGGAGAAATACAATAAGAAAATAAAAAAGAAGTGCAACCGACAACAATAATATACTTCTGAACCACAACGTTTTCCAGTAGGGATGCAGCACCACAATTTTCAATACCGGCCCGGGGTTACTCTCTTTCCGGTCGATTGAAACAGTCTTAACCTGAAAAGTATATTCTCCAGGATCAAGGTTGGTATAAGTTGCGGTGCGGTTAGCCGACGGTTCATTCCAATCTCTGTCGAAACCTTCCAGAAAATAAGAATATTGAATTCCCAGACTGTTGGAATAATCAAATGAGGCAAATTCCAACCCAATAGAATTCAGATTGTACTGAAGTTTAATAGTTTCAGTTTCAGAAATACTTTTCGTTAAAATATCCTTTTCCAGGTCTCCTATTTTAACCGATTTATTCAAAATTTTCAGGTCTGTCAATACAATCTGTGGAAAATAATCGCCAGATTTAATTTTGGCAGGATTAAAAATATTAAACCCGGCAATTCCTCCAAAAAGCAGTTCTCCACCAGATGTTTTTAAAGCTGCCCCATAAGTAAACTGGTTATTCTGGAAGCCATTCTTCAATGAATAACTATGGAACCGTTCTCTCTCAGGATCAAATTTCGAGAGGCCATTCGTTGTGCTGATCCAAAGAAAATGCTCATTGTCTTCGAGTATGGCAAGTGTCTGATTATTCGCTAATCCATTCTTTTCGTTGTAATATCTGATGACTCCCTTCTCCTTTGAAAACAGTGCAATTCCCCTGTTAAATGTTGCGAGCCAAAATCTGTTATTCGAATCCCGGAGCATATATCTTGTCGATTCAGGAATCCGTGTGATTTTCTGGTTATCCGGATTATAAAGTACCAATTCATCGGCACCAATCCAGATTGTATGATTGGCGTCTTCAGCCAGCCAGTTTACCTGCTGACTTCCGGACAGATTCCGGTAATGAATAAAAGTTCCTGTTGCCGGATCAAACTTATCAAGCCCGGTACTTGTGCCTACCCAAATATTATTCCTGCTATCGCGTAATAAAGCCCAGACCCGGTTGTCAGATAAACTTGAAGGATCGGTCGCATTATTTTTATAATGTTTGAAAACACCGGTTTGAAGATTCATCACGTCAATTCCACCCAGAAAAGTGCCGATCCATAGATTACTGTTGCCATCATCGAGAAGTGCTTTGATACAATTTCCCGATAAGGAGTTTGGATTTCCTTTTTGTGGCAGCAAATACCTGAAGCGCCCGGTTGTCCGGTCCAGTATGTTTATTCCGCCACTTTCGGTTCCCACCCAGATGTTACCTTTGGGATCAACCCAAAATGCGTAGATCTCGCTGCTGTTCAAATAGCGATCGTCGTCGGGCATCGATTTATACCCCTGGATATTCTGTCTTTCCTCTATTAAAAAATTAATTCCATTACGCGTTCCAATCCAAACATCGCCTTTCCGATCGTGAAAAATGCACTGAATCGAATTATTTACCAAACTTTTAGGTTCGCGTTCGTCATGATAATAAAATGCAGTACTTCCCTTGTTTTTTTCATAAATATATAAACCACCCCGGGTTCCGATCCAGTATTTTCCGTTCCTGTCTTTTGAAACTGCCCTGACTGTTTGACTTCGATCGTTTCCGATATCCAAAATCATATGTGTTGCTTCGAGTGTACCCGGATTAACTGTAAACAATCCATTGGCATAGGTTCCAATCCAGAAAGTGCTATCGTCATCCGGGAAAATGGCCCATATTTCCTGATTTACCAATATATTACGTGCAAGATTGATTTTCTGAACCCGGTTATTCTGAAGATTATAAAGATAAAGCCCGTTGTTGGTGCCCAACCAGATCCTGCCAGATTGATCTGACTGTAT
>Ga0247841_10001334_pt1 | contig 56870 bp, 49 predicted proteins | sample LaCruzMarch2015__2_FD_192410 | JGI IMG/M metagenome (GOLD analysis project Ga0247841, IMG submission 192410) | Freshwater microbial communities from meromictic Lake La Cruz, Castile-La Mancha, Spain - LaCruzMarch2015_18m | ecosystem: Environmental > Aquatic > Freshwater > Lake | place: Spain... | reverse complement strand
TATCGATCAGGATATCCTTTACGGCGGATCTGAATTTCATGCTGATATAGAAAAAATTTTATTAAATCAAGGATCTGCCCAGGCTTCTCTTTGGGGAGGGGGAGTTAACACTAAAACTAAAAAAATCGACTGTTTAGCCATTATCAATATTCGGCCGGGAAAAAACCCTGATCCTAATATTTTAGATTCAAAAACACGAGATAAATTTCTCAAAATTGTTAAGTCATGCTTTCCTGATTATACCTATGGATAGAGATAAAATAGAGTTATTTAATATTTGTTCCGATCTTCGTCGGGCGATCATTGAATTAACCGATAATTCTTCTCAATTACCGTCAAATAATATTTTCATTCAAAATATTATTAATAATTTTTCTCACTTAAACAAAATTGATCCAAATATTAGTACTTATCTAAATTTATCCCAACTCAAAGATAATTCTCTCCCAAATCGTCTTTTTGCTGAAAATTTATTAATGATCTGTCTTCGTCTACAGAATTATTTAGGTTTATGAAAAAATATCCCTATCATCTAACCACTCTCGATAATGGCTTGAAAGTACTTTTTTTGCCTACAAAATCTTTTGAGTCAGTTTACGTCTCTCTTTTGGGAAAAGTTGGCCATCGGGCAGAACTAAAAAACGAAATTGGCGTTGCCCACTTTTTTGAGCATCTTCTTTTTGACGGCACCAAAAGATTTCCCACCGCCCAACAATTGAGTACTTATCTTGACTCTTATGGCGGTAATTTTAACGGTACAACTACCGCCGATACGGTGGAATATTATGTCAAAATTATCCCTGATCATTTCAATATCGCTCTTGATTATCTCTCCGACATATTTTTCCATTCCAACCTCACTGAAATCGGCAAAGAAAAAAAAGTTATTTATCAAGAATATTTGCGGGCCAAAGATCGGCCGGAGGATATTCTTTTTCGTGAAAGACGTTCCGGTTTATATCCCAACCAATCAATTGGCCGAACTATTTTTGACGATATTTTACACCTCAATGAAATAAATCAAAAAACCATATTTAACTATCAAAAGAGATGTTACATAGCTCAAAATTTTATCCTTACTATTGTCGGAGATCTTACCGAAAAAGAAGTAATTAAATATTCAAAACAATATTTTTCTCAATTTTCCGATTCTAAGAAAAGAATCCATTTTAATCCGGCCATTATTAACCCCAATCTATCTTTAAAAATTACCAACACTCCAACAGAGCAAGCCAAATTAAGTATCAGTTATCGAGGCTATCCCGTCGACTCAAAAGAATGGATCTATCTCCAGCTTCTTTCTTCGATTTTCGGTAGTAGCCATTCCTCCAGAGTTTACACAAAAATTCGTCATCAAAAACATCTTGCCTACAACGTAGGTTCCGGCATCACTGCCTTCTGTGATACCGGTTATTTTTCCGTCACCACCTATGTTGACGAAAAAAAGGTTCAAGAAACTACCAACAATATTTTTTCAGAAGTAAAACAACTTTTAAAAAATGGTCTGATTAAAGGAGAACTGGAAAAAGCAAAAAATATAACTCTTTCCGGATTACTATTTGCCTTAGAAAATATTGATTTTTATTGTCGAATTTTTTCCAGACAAATTCTTTTTGACAAAAAACCCTTAAAAATAGAAGATTATAAAGAAATAATTCAAAAAGCTACCGAAAAAGATTTAATGTCTGTTGCTAACTATGTATTTTCCGACAAGCCAAAGGTTAATCTTATTACCCAAAATTTAAAAACTTTAGAAATTAATTGCTAATTTAATCTATGAATCGTCAAGATTTTTACAACGCCGCCAAATCATCTCTCGAACAAAACATTTTCTATCATTCTCTCGCTCTTGAAGCCTGTATGGGTGGAATTTACGATTATCTACAACAAGAAAACCGTTTGACCCCATCAGAACCGCCAAAGGAAGATTGGCTTCTGGCAGGTCTAATTCATGACATCGACTATACCGCCGAATTTAAAGACCAGCATCCGGCCAAAACCGCCGAAGCTCTGGCAAAACATAATTTAACTGTCACTGATTCCGTCATGCAGATTGTCAAAGCTCATGGTTGGCGCCATCCCGGAGGGATTGAGCCTCAATCACTTGCTCAATGGGCAATTTTTTGCGCCGACAGTTTAACCGGCCTAATTATTGCCGTCGCTTTGGTTTACCCGACCAAAAAACTTTCTGACGTCAAAATTTCTTCTGTATTAAAACGATTTCTCAAAGAGCCGAAATTCGCCGCCGGCACCAGAAGAGAAGAAGTAAAATTATGTGAACTGGAAACCGGTTTAAACATCAAATTAGACAAGTTTATTGAGGTCTGTTTGGCTTCAATGCAAAGTATCTCCCAAGACATAGGTCTTTAGTGCAAAAGATAATATAATCAAAATTTTCTGCTAAAATAATCCTAATAAATGATCGACATTAATCTAGTCAGACAAGATCCGGAAGCAGTAAAGAAAAATCTCATCCGGCGTCAAAAAGACCCCAAAATACTCGATGATGTTATCGAAGTGGACAGTCAATATCGGAAAATTCTTCAGGAAGTTGAACAATTAAGAGCCAAACAAAATTCCATCAACAGGGAGATTAAAGGTAAACCCACTGAAGAACAGCTAAAATCAGCCACGGAAATTAAAAATCAATTAAAAACTTTAGAAACTAATCTTGTTTCTTCTGAAGAACAACTAAACAAAGTATTAGAGCTTTTACCGAATATAATTGCCGAAGATGTTCCGGATGGTAAGGATGATCAGGATAATGTTGTTTTTAAGAAAGTCGGTACGGTGCCGAAATTTGATTTCGAGCCCCTTGATCACGTTGATCTGGGAAAAAAGTTAGACATTATCGACATTCCCCGCGCCGCAAAAATTTCCGGCACTCGTTTTGGTTATTTCAAAGGCAAAGCTGCAGTTTTAGAAATGGCTGTCATGTTTTATGCCTTCAAAAAATTAATAGATAAAGGATTTGTCGGCATGATTCCTCCCACCATGGTAAAAAGTTCTACCGAATGGAAATGTGGTTATACCAGCAATCAAAACTTATTTAATGCCGGCTATTCCATTCCGGAAGACGATCTGATCTTTATTTCCAGCTCCGAACATTCAGTTGTTCCATACCATATGGATGAAATTCTCGACGCAAATAAACTGCCTTTAAAATACGTTAATTTCTCACCATGTTTTAGAAGGGAATCAGGAGCATATGGCAAAGACACTCGCGGTCTTTTTCGTGTTCACTTTTTCAACAAAGTCGAAATGAACATTTTCACTCTGCCGGATTACAAAATCTCCGACGCCATGTGTGAAGAAATGCTTTCTATCGAAGAAGAAATCATGCAGGAATTGGGAATCGCCTATCAGGTGATGAAATGTTGTGCCGGTGATTTACCCCAGCCAAACCGAAGAATGTACGATATTAATTCCTGGTTTCCCGGCCAAAATACTTTCAGGGAAACTCAATCGTGTAGTAACTGCGGAGATTACCAAGCCCGACGCTTAAATACTAAAACCAAAATAAATAACAAAAATGAATTAGTTCATATTCTCAATGCTACCGTTATCACTGACCGTGCTGTTTTAGCTATTATCGAAAACAATCAACAAAAAGACGGCAGTATTCTTATTCCCAAAGTTCTCCAGCCGTTTACCAATTTTGATATCATCAAACCCAATTAATTTAGCTTAGAGGAGCCACCCTCCCCGATTTCCATCTTCTAAAAGTTGGAAAATCGGGGGGCTTTTTTTTGAAAATTTATTTTATTTAATTAAAAATTAGAAATTTAAAATTCTTTTCGGGTATAATCTCCCTATGTTGTCTATCTTTAAAAACCTATTCGATGATAATCATCGTCGGGTTAAATCCTTTGAACCGGTAATTGCCGAAATCAATAAATTTGAACCGTCATTTAGTAAATTATCAGACAGTGAATTATTCAAGAAAACCGAATATTTTAAAGGTTTATTAAAAAAAGGTAAAAAACTCGATGAAATTTTACCCGAAGCCTATGCTGTTGTTCGTGAAGCCATAAAAAGAACCATTGGCGAACGGGCCTACGACGTCCAGCTTGTAGCCGCCATTACTTTACACCAGGGTGCAATTGCAGAACAAAAAACAGGGGAGGGAAAAACTCATTCCGTCATTTTTCCGGCATATCTTAATGCTTTAAGTGGAAAAGGTGTTCACATTATTACTCCGAACGATTATTTAACCCGCGTCGGTGCCGGTTGGTATCCCAAAGCTTTAAATTTATTGGGTATAAAAACTGCCTGTATTATTCACGAACAGTCATTTGTTCTGGATCCGGAATACAAAGATGCCACTGAAACTGTTGATGATCGTCTGGCTCATCTGAAACCGATCAGCCGTCAGGAAGCCTACGCCGCCGATATAACCTATGGCACCAACAATGAATTTGGTTTTGACTATCTCCGCGATCATATGGTCAGTGACCAAAAAGATGCCGTTCAGCGCGAACACAATTTTGCCATTGTCGATGAAGTTGATTTCGTCTTAATCGATGAAGCCCGCACTCCTTTAATTATTTCTTCTCCTAACAATCAGCCGACCGATAAATATTATAAATTTGCCAAAATAGCCACAGATTTACAACCGACTGATTATGTTATTGACGAAAAATCAAGATCAGCCACTCTCTCTGAATACGGAATAAGAAAAGTCGAAAGAGTCCTCGGAGTTACTAACCTTTATGAAGAATCGTTTGAAACTATTCACTATATTGAAAACGCCATAAAAGCCAGAGCTTTGTTTCACAAAGACAAAGACTATGTCATAAAAGATAACGAGATAATAATTGTCGATGAATTTACCGGTCGTCTTATGTATGGCCGCCGTTGGTCAGACGGTTTACACCAAGCAGTAGAGGCCAAAGAAGGAGTTACAGTTCAGCGTGAATCACAAACTTGGGCTACAATTACTTTTCAAAATTATTTTCGTCTTTACTCGAAATTAGCCGGAATGACCGGAACAGCTATTACCGAAGCCGAAGAGTTCAAAAAAATATACAATCTTGATGTGGTTTGTATTCCCACCCATAGGCCACTTAAACGCACTGACGATCAGGATTTAATTTTTAAAACCCAACGGGCAAAATATGTTGCTATCGGTAATCTAATTGAAGAATTACACAAAAAAGGTCAGCCGGTTCTGGTGGGAACTACTTCAATAGAAAAAAACAATATTATCGATTCTCTTTTAACAAAAAAAGGATTGCCCCATCAATTATTAAATGCAAAAAATCATCGTTCAGAGGCGGAAATAATTGCTAAAGCCGGCAAAAAAGGGGCTATTACCGTGGCTACAAATATGGCCGGTAGGGGAGTCGATATAATTTTAGGTGGTCCAAAGGAAGGGCAGGATCCGAAAGTTTGGCAAATAAATCATGATGAAGTTGTCTCTTTAGGTGGTCTCTATGTTATCGGCACCGAAAGGCACGAATCACGTCGCATCGATAACCAGCTTCGTGGCCGGGCTGGGCGTCAGGGGGATCCGGGATATTCTCAATTTCACGTCGCTCTGGATGATGATCTGATGAGAATTTTTGGTGGTGAGAAAATCAGTAGTATTATGACCCGCTTCAATATGCCGGAAGACACTCCTCTTACTCATCCGATAGTCTCTAGGGTTATTGAACAAATCCAGGTAAAAGTCGAGGGTTATAATTTTGATGTTCGCAAAAATTTAGTCGAATACGACGACGTTATTAATAAACAGAGAAAAATTGTTTATGGGCTTCGCGACAACACTTTGATCAGAAGCTACAAGGATCCGAATGCCGCCAAAGACGAAGTTTTCAAATATCTATCGAGTGAAATTAATCAAATCACCTCAAACCACATGGATCCGGAAACCGGATCTCATGATTCAGAAAAAATAATTCTCGAATTTTCCGAAATTCTTCCCATGGACGAAAAAGGCAGGAATAAAGTTAAAGAACAAGTTGGGAACGCTACAAATATCCAAGAATTTCTTCTTAAGCTTTTAGATCATAATTGGCAGGAAAGAGTTAAGTTTTTCGGCACCGATATTGCCAATTCAATTCTTACTTATTCTGTTATTTCTACCCTTGATCCTTTATGGGTCGAGCATTTAACCGCCCTTGATGAATTGAGGGATGGGGTAAGACTCCGAGGTTATGCCCAAAAAGATCCTCTTGTTGAATATCGTAAAGAAGGCTACGAAATGTTCCAAAAATTAATGCGCCAATTTGAATATAATCTGGCACGGAAAATTTTCCGTCTCGAGCCGGTTGTTGCCGGCGCTCCTACCGCTCCCAAAAATGCCACCGAACGCCGTGGTGAAATAATCGATACTTCATCGCCGGTTATCCAAAATGATTTACCTCTTACTCAAATGGGAGTTCAAACTGTTCCTGTCTCTCCGGCCGGTCCCGGAAGAAACGATTCCTGTCCCTGTGGTTCGGGTAAAAAATATAAGAAGTGTTGTTACCCCAAGTATGGGTGAAAAATATAAAATTTGGCTAGGCCTAAAACTGGTTGCTATTCTTCTTATTTCTCCTACCTCCGGTCTGTTTTTGCAGCAGCCGCTTCTTAACAAAATGTTGCTGTTTTTTACCACCTTGTCTCTGTTTTTCCATTTAAATTTTAAAACACCGGTTTATAAATATATATTTTTAATATGTTTTATTAGCTTAACCTACATCCAAATATCATCAACAAATATCCAAAACACATATAGTTTTAACGATCACCAAAAATACATTAACCAAAACAGACTCGATCAATACCCGCCGTCTCTGGCAAGGGTCGGAAACATTATCGAAAATAGGCTTGACTCTCCCATTGTTTATCGTTTACGCCAAAATCTTTTTGATAGTTTTGATTTCGTTAATTATTTCAAAAACTTTTTTCTCCCGATATTTTTCATCCCTTTTCTTATTGGATTATATAAGCTTCTAAAAAATCCAAATAAACTCGTTATTTCAACAACCCTAATTTCTATTTTTATTCTTTCGATCGTCGGTTCTCACGGCTCATATGGTCCGATAATCATTTTTCCCTTCATTACCATAATTATTTCCTATTTTTCCTGTGAAAAATAAATTAATTTTATCAGCGATTCTTTTATTCAGTTTTATCTTTTATTCATATAAACTTTCTTCAGTTCCCTCATCCGTCTATGTTGACGAAGCCGTAACTGGCTACAATGCCTATTCAATTTTAAAAACCGGCAAAGATGAAAATGGCAAAATACTTCCTATATATTTTCGCTATTTTAACGCCTATTCTCCCGGTCTCTACACCTATTCAATTATCCCTCTGGTGAAATTTTTTGGTCTAAATACCTTCTCTATCCGTCTTCTTTCGGCTATCTCCGGAGTATTTTCGGTTTACATATTTTATCTTTTAGTAAATATATTTTTAAAATCAGAAAATAAATCCCTCATCGCTGCTCTTTTTTATTCTATCCTTCCCTGGACATTATTTAACAGTCGTCTTGGATATGAAGTCATGTATGCCGCTGTTATTTTTAACACCGGAGTTTATTTTTTATATAAAAAATTACCCAATATTTCCAACATTGGCCTTCTTCTAATCAGCCTTTCTACATACACTTCGCATAATCAACGTTATTTGGCTCCATTATTCATCATTGGTTATTTCGTAATTATCAAAAAGCCAAAAATAAAAACTTTACTTATCCTTCTAATCTCTCAAATCCCGAATCTTGTTCTTGTCTTTACTCCTGCTTTCTGGGTAAAAAATAGTGTTTTTTCCGTCAAACATATTCTCCTTCAGTTCATCACCTATATCTCTCCTAAAACTTTATTCTTTGAGCTTCCTGATATTGACCAACAGCATCTTATTCCCAAAATTTCTATTCTTTATTGGTGGATGGTAATTCCCTTATTTTTAGGTCTTAAAAAACTATCACCAAAAATTTCCAAAGAATACCGGCTTTTAATTTTTTGGGCCATTATTTCTCTGGTTCCGGCCTCATTGACCGGAGAATTTATTTCCATTCAAAGAGCCCTGCCTTTTCTTTTCCCGGTAGCCATCATTATTTCTCTGGGTCTCACACAAATTAATAAAATATTATTATTAATAGCTTTTCCATACTCATTGTTTCTCCTTATTCGGTCATATTTTTTCTTTCTTCCGAATGAGCAATATTTGGCCTGGAATTATGGCTACCAACAAGTTTCAGAATTTTCTCTCTCGCATAGCCAGGAATCAATTCTTGTCGATAATAGCCGTAATGTCCGAAATTACATTCTTCCTCTTTTTTACCAAAAATATGATCCAAGACTTTATCAGCAAAATCTTGGAAATTTCATTTCTTCACATTATTATCAAGCCCCTGCGCAGTTAAGCACCTACAAATACAATAATTTAACTTTTGGTTCAATAAAATGGGATAAAATTCAAAACTACAATTACATTGTCTCTGATGGTTTATCCATATCCCCCGATCAAGCCAAAGAACATAAGCTTATATTAATAGAGACAATATCCACAAAAAACAACCAAACTAGCCAGGAAATCTACAAAGTGGTAAAATAGAAACCAGTGATAAATTATAAAAAATCAGCCTCGGAAATTTTAAAAGAGATTCAAAAATCCAAGCGAATTCTTCTCCATTTACATCCGGGTCCGGATGGGGATAGTGTCGGTGGTTCTTTAGCCATGATGCATTACCTTATTTCTCTCGGCAAAAAAGTTACTCTCATCAGCGGCGATTCTGACCCGCCGACTTATTTATCATCTCTTCCGGGTTTCAAAAAGATTAGAAACCAAACTTTTCAAAAAACAAATTTAAAAAAATACGATTTGTTTATTATTTTAGACTCTGCCGACCTTAGTCAAATTACCAAACTAGGCGAGGTTATTTTTCCTAAGAACCTAATAACTATCACCATCGACCACCACCATGCCAACCCCAAATATTCCGATATTAATTTGATTGACAAAGAAGCTCCGGCCACTTGTCAAATTCTTTATAAATTATTCAAACTTTGGAAGCTTAATATTACTCCGGAAATTGCCGCCTGTTTATTTATAGGTATTTATCAGGACACCATGTTTAAATATCCGGGGACTTCTTCTCTCACTTTCGAAATATGTGCAGACCTTACTAAGATTTATCCTGATTTCACCAAAATTATATTTAATATGGAAAACAATAATGATCCTTCTCGATTAAAACTACAGGGGATAGCCCTCAATTCAATTGAAACATATCTCGACAATCATTTAGCCATTAGTTCTATTTCTAATCAGGATATTACCAATAATTCATTTACTACAAATAATATCAGTGGGTCCGATATCGCCAATATTCTCAAATCAGTAATTGGATGGACAATCGTTGCTCATATCATCGAATATCAGCCGGATCATTGCAAAATCAGCTTTCGAACCAGAAATGCAAAAAAATATGATGTCAGCAAAATTGCCATGGCTGTCGGTTCTGGTGGAGGTCACAAAGCCGCCGCCGGTGCCACCGTTAATTTATCTTTAATTGAAACCAAAAAACATATCGTCAATATAGTCAATAAAATTTACCCTCAACTTAATTAGTTTCACTTCAAATGCCTTTCTGCTCTCACCCGATCAACCTTTGCTAAATATCTCTTTCTCAAACGAACACATTTAGGGGTAACATCGATTAATTCATCACTGTTAATAAAATCCAGACTTTCTTCGATACTATATTTAACGGCAGGCGCCAAAATGATCGCTTCATCGTTGCCCGAAGATCTCATGTTCGTCAATTGTTTACCCTTGCACACGTTAATTTCCAAGTCACCGACAACCGGTCTCACTCCGCAGATTTGTCCCTCATATATCGGTTCTGTCGGATTAACAAAAGTAACACCTCTTTTCTGGGCCAAATCCAGTCCGAAAGACAGTGCTTTCCCGCTTTCCGAAGCGATCATCACTCCGTTTCGGCAACGGGGGATATCCTCACCTTTAGCTTCGTAGCCTAACAATATTGTGTTTATCGACACCTGTCCTTTTGTTTCCGTCATTAAAGCACTTCTTAAACCCAAACCGTTTTTTTCGCTTATTTTATAAGTCATTTTTATATTACCTTTTTGATCAGTGACCATATCAAGCATTTGGGCTTTTCTCTTTCCGAGTTCCGCCGTAATTACGCCGACATAATCTTCCGGAGTCAAAATGGTCAATTCATTATATGGTTCACACAATTTACCGCCTATTGTTTTGTAAATAACTTCCGGTTTACCCGCTTCCATAGCATATCCTTCCCGGCGTAATTTTTCGATCAATATCGCTAAATGCAATTCTCCTCTTCCGGACATTAACACTCTGATACTATCATCCGGATCATCTTCGATTTTCAATCCCAAATTAGTTTCCACTTCTTCCCTTAATCTGTTTTTCAATTCCCGGCTGGTTAAATATTTTGATTCATCTCTGGCAAACATTGAAGTATTCGGGCCAAAACTGGCTTTAATCGTTGGTTCCGCCACTATTATCGCCGGTAACGCTACCTGAAAATTCGGGCTGGTTACCGTCTGTCCTATTTCAAGTTCATTGATTCCGGCCAAATATATTACTTCACCGCTTTCTGCCGTATCTACCTCAACTTTCGAAATACCTTCATTAACATACATTCGTTCCACTTTATAATTTCCGATAACCTTTTGGTCCGGTTTTACCAAAGAAACATAACTTCCTTTTTTAATTATCCCTTGGTTAATTCGGCCCACTGCTAATCTACCCAAATATTCATTTTTTTCAAACGCTGATATCAACATTTGAAATGGCTTGTCGACACTTTTTATTGCCGACGGAAAATAGTCAATAATTGTTTCAAAAAGAGGAGAGGTATCTCCGGCTTGTTCAAAATTAACCGGCATCTCACGCCACGTTTTTCCATCACGTCCGACTGCATAAATAATGGGAAAATCCAAAAGATCTAAGTCAGCCGCCAACGACAAAAACAAATTTTCAGTATCAGTAAGGACTTCTTTTACTCGGGCGTCTTTCCTATCAATCTTATTAATCACCAAAATAACTTTCAAGCCATAATCAAGAGCTCTTTTGAGAACAAATTTGGTTTGGGACAAGGGCCCCTCGGCCGCATCAACAATCAGCAATACTCCATCCGCCATATTCAATACTCTTTCCACTTCACCCCCAAAATCCGCATGTCCCGGGGTATCAATAATATTAATTTTGACATCTTTATAAAAAACAGATGTATTTTTAGACAAAATTGTAATCCCTTTTTCTCTTTCTAAATCATTGCTGTCCATAATTCTGTCAATACCCATCTCTTCCTGATTGTCGCGAAAAGTGTGTGTCTGTTTCAGCATTGCATCCACCAAAGTTGTCTTACCATGGTCAACATGGGCAATCACCGCAACATTTCTGACATCTCTGAATTTTGACATTCGTAGATTATACCTCTAAAAACATGTTTTTACTCATATTAGGGGTTAAAATATACCAATGACACCAAAAAAAATTATACTCGGCCTTCTTATTCCGGCGATATTAATCTTCGGTTATATATTTCTTAAATATCCGCAGCGTGTTGAACAAAAAATTACCGACACTTCAGTAGTAATCGAAGACACAATCAATACTATTGCTCCAAAACCAACCAAAATCCTGGAAAACGGCTTACCGAACAGATATTTAATTGAAACAGCTTTTATAGAACAGGCTCCGGAAAAAAATTGGGAGCAACCATGGCAAGACGCTTGTGAAGAAGCCGGGCTTCTCACCGTCGATTATTTTTACAAGAAAATCTCACCATCCCACTTGGAAGTAAAACAATCAATTCTTAGCATGATCGATTATGAACTAAGTCAGGGGTGGGTAAAAGATATAAACACTGAACAAATGGCACGGATTGCCTCAGAATATCTTGGATATCATTCCACAATAGTCAGTAGCCCCACTCTAGAAGAAATAAAAAAATATATATCGCAAAATATTCCGGTGATTGTCCCTTCTGCCGGAAAAATTTTATATAAGGAAAATAAGCATTTTAAAAACAATGGCCCCGAATACCATGCCGTTATAATTTTAGGCTATAACGACGACAAAAAACAATTTACTGTTCATGACGTTGGCACTCAATTCGGCAAGTATTTTCGATACTCATACAATCTCCTTCTCGAAGCCAATCATGATCTTCCAGAATCAGGGGATAAAAACGAAATCAACTCCGGAGACAAAAAAATGTTAATTCTGATAAAATAGGCCTATGAATAAATTTACAAAACTGTCCTTGGTCTCCTTTTTTGTAATTTCATCTACATTATTATTTTCTGCGTGTACTTCCAAAAAAGAAGAAGCAACCCCGTCAGATATGAACATAAATGTCCCAAGTCAAACCAATATTAATGTTTCGCCCACAATTGCAGGGAATTATCAGAATGAAACAGTTGTTGGATTAAAAACCAAATATGGTCAAATAGTGATTAAACTTTATCAAAAAGAGGCTCCGAAAACGGTGGCTAATTTTCTTAAAAAAGTAAACAACGGAGCTTACAACGGTCTCACTTTTCACCGTGTTGAGCCGGGTTTTGTCGTTCAGGGTGGAGACCCGCTCGGCAATGGTACCGGCGGAGGAAAAATTACCTCCGAAATCAATACTATCCCCTTCAAGCGTGGGTCCATCGGTTTAGCTCGAGGTCCGGTCAAAGAAGAATCAAACGACAGTCAGTTCTACATCTGTTTAGCAGATGAATCATGTAGTCATCTTACTAATGAATACGTCAACTTCGGTGAAGTAATCTCCGGCATGGAATTTGTCGACAAAATTACTGTAGGCGATAAAATATTAGAGCTTTCCTCTCAAACAAAATGAAGCCTATAGTCGCCGTTTTTTTGGTTGTCATAGCTCTCATTGGCTCATTCAAAATTCTCTCACCGACCAAGCCAGAGGTTCAGGGAACCACTATTACTGATCCCGACCTAATTCTTTATTGGGGAGAAGGGTGTTCTCACTGTGAAAATCTAAAAAAATATATTTCCGAAAACAAAGTCGAGGAAAAACTTAAAATTATCTATAAAGAAGTGTGGAATAACGAATCCAACTTAAATGACTTAAAAGAAACCATAAAACTATGTCCCGAAATTGATACTTCAAAAGGAATAGGCGTTCCTCTGGTTTTTTTCACTTTTGACAAAAAATGTACCATTGGAGACACCCCTGCCATCGACAAGATTGCACAGATGATAAAATGAATTGTGGCAAGTAAATCAAGAGAAAAAGAATATCATTTTTCTTTCCAAACAATCATCCGCTTAATAATCTTTTTGGTGATAATATACTTTTTAATCACTCTGATTTCTACTCAAAAAATTCACTTCGATCAAAAATACGACCCCACAATTCTTGGCGAAGAAATATCTTCATCGTCTGCTCAGCTATTTGTAAAAAATACTATTGATGCTGCTTATGACAAACTTCCTCCCCAAAGTCAGGAAACAATCAAAAACCTGGACAAAAGTCCACTATATATCACCATCCAAAAAAATCTTGATTACTTAAAAAAAGAAACAGAAAATTTCCCTCAAAAGCAAATAAAAGAAATCAAAAAAGCCATAATTAACAGCATTTATCAGGATATGATGAAAAATATTGATTCAAACGAACCATGATTGATACCCATTTATTAAAAAAGAAGCTCGAAATCCTGGAAAATAAGCTAAAAATCCAAGAGAAGAAAAATGATCTTGCTGATCTTAAAAAAACATCTGAAGACAATGCTTTATGGTCAGATCCTCAAAAAGCCGGAGAATTGATGCAAAAGATCTCCATAACTCAAAAAACAATTAGCCTGGTTGATGAAATTGAATCTGATATCAGAGAAATCTCCGAATATCAGGAGCTACTAGAAGCTCAGGCGGATGAATCTCTGAATGGTGAAATAAATATTCTCACTTCTGATTTGGAGAAAAAAATAAGTACTTTAGAATTAGAAACTTTTCTTTCCGGCAAATACGATTCTAGTGATGCCATTGTCTCCATTCATTCCGGTCAGGGTGGTACCGAAGCTATGGATTGGGCTTCAATTCTTCAACGCATGTACATGCGTTATTTCGAAAGAAAGAGCTGGAAGTATGAAGTCCTTGATTACACTCCGGGGGATGAAGCGGGCATAAAATCAGTCTTTTTTAAAGTATCAGGTCCTTATGCCTTTGGCTATCTTCGTCGTGAATCGGGAGTTCATCGCCTCGTCAGGCTTTCACCATTTAATGCCGATAATCTCCGACAAACTTCGTTTGCAAAAGTTGAAGTTAGCCCGATAATCGGAGAAAACAAAGAAATTATTATCAAACCGGAAGATATTGAATTTGCCGCCTATAGAGCCGGAGGTAATGGTGGCCAAAATGTAAACAAAGTCAGTACTGCTGTCAGACTTGTCCACAAACCCACCGGAATCGCTGTTTCCTCTCAAAGTCAGCGCTCACAGGAGCAAAACCGTGCCCTGGCGTTGGAAGTGTTAACCTCAAAACTGTGGGCTATTGAAGATGAAAAATTACGATTAGAAAAAAAAGAATATAAAGGGGAAAACGTTTTAGCCGGCTGGGGTCACCAAATAAGATCCTATGTTCTCCATCCTTATAAAATGGTAAAAGATCTTCGCACCAGGTACGAAACTTCAGATACGGTCGGTGTGCTGGATGGTAACCTTGATAAGTTTATTGAAGCAGAGTTAAAACTATAATTATGAAAAAATTACTGTTTATCATATTCATCACCGTTGCCTTAATTACCTATATTTTTTTAAAAAATATCTCCGGAAAAGTTTCTCAACCGATTTCTTATTTTTTTAATACTTTTTATCAAGCGCAAATAAACAAACAACAATTTTTAGGAAATTCTGTATCTATAATGGTTTTAGGTTTAGATAAAAGAAATGACCTCCTTGAACAAACCGAAACAACGGATACTATCATGTATGCAAACCTCGATTTTAAAACCGTAAAAATTAACCTCATCTCAATTCCCCGCGATCTTTGGTCATATAGCACCAACACAAAAATTAACAACATTTATCCGTTATCAAAAGAAAAACCGAACAAGTTTTTTTATATTCAGGATGAGTTTGAAAAAATCACCGGTCAAAAAATTACAAAAACTATTGTTATTTCTACAGAAAATTTAATAGACTTTGTAAAGCTCATTGGTGGAGTAGACATTAATTTAGAAAACGGATTTATAGACGAAAAATATCCCAATCCCGATTATATTTCCAATCCCTTACCGTCAATACCAATCTACAAAACCATAGAGTTTAAAGCAGGCCCAAATCATCTGGACGAATCAAATATTACTGAATTTGTTCGCTCACGGAGAAGCGCTGAAACATCCGTCGGTGGTGGCACTGATCTTGGCCGTATTTTGCGCCAACAGCTCCTTCTCGAAGCCATTATGCAAAAAATCAAAAGTCCGGATTTTATAAAAAATCCCCAAAACCTCTTCAATCTCTATAGTTTCTGGCAAAATAATATAGAAACCAATATCAGCGATACCGATATCATTTCTTGGGGTCTTTTATTTGGTAAAAACATAAAAAATATCACTATCAAAAAAACCACCATTCCCACTGCTGAATATCCGGAAACATCCATTATTTATCACCCAAAAAAATTTATAAACCTTCAATGGGTATACATTCCTTATAGTGAAAACTACAAAGAATTACACCAGTTCATTGATCAATCCACAAGTGCGAAATAATTCAAAAGATTACTATTATCAGGTTCACATTAATCGTTACAAAAAATTATTCCACGAAATTAAATTACTTAACCTGTCACCGGAATCAAAAGTACTCGATATTGGTTGTTATCCTCCGTATCTTCTAAATTTTCTAAAAAAAGAAAACTTTGATGTTTTTGGTATCTGCTCACAACACGAAACTATAAATCTGCCAAAAATCAATATTCTTAATATTGATAACGACAGTCTGCCGTACAAAGACGACCAATTCAGTCTGATTGTTATGTCTGAAGTTATTGAACATCTTACTAATGATCCGGTAAATATCTTGTCAGAAGTCTATCGGGTATTAAAGCCGGAAGGGTATCTCCTTCTTACTACTCCCAACGTTTTCAGGACACAAAATATTATTTCCCTATTAATCGGTAAAAATATTTACTTTGGTCTTGATCAACTTAAAAATTCCAGTCAAAAATTGGGAACAATATATTTCCGTCACAATCGAGAATATTCATCAAACGAACTATCAACCTTACTTAAAAGCTCGGGATTTTCAAAAAGTATCATCAAATATTTTATTTCCTATACCCCTTTCCGGGCTAAAAATTTCTCCGATCCCTTATGGTTAAAAACCATAAAATATATAAACTATTTTCTCATGCTCGTTTTTTTTAAAAGAAAAGATACTTTGTTTATCGTGGCACAAAAATAATTCCATCTTTCTGGTTTCTGCTATACTGAACTATTAATAAGTTGTTTTAAAAAATATGGAAATCACAAACCTTTCACCTTCGATAAAAACTGATTTACCGGTCAAAAGCGAGAAACTTGTATCTGTTCCGATATTACTGATAATTTTGTCACTGGCAGTTGCCGGTGGTTTTTTTGTTTCCCGCCTTAAGCCCTCAACAACTCAAGAATCACGGTCCTTATCCCAATCAACAGAAACAACCGCCAATACTCCTCCGGAAACTGCAGAAAAAATTGAGGTCGGGAAAATTTACGGTAATCTCGAGAAAAACTTCAAAGACACTGCCACCGGTATTCTCGAAAAAGGTAGTATTAACGGAGAGGGGACACATATTCTCAATCGCCCCGGAGGAAAATCTCAAAGAGCCTCTCTAACTTCTTCCGCCCTCGATCTTGATCTTTTTGTTGGTAAAAATGTCGAGGTAAAAGGTGAAACCAATTCTTCTACCAAAACCTCATGGCTTATGGACGTTGGTAGTATTAAGGTGCTGGAAAACCAATGAAAGTAACTTTCAATAATGTCTCCAAAAACTTTGGTATAATCTCCGCCTTAAAAGACATTAATTTTAATGTCAACAAAGGTGAATTTATATTTATTGTTGGTCCTTCGGGTGCTGGTAAATCCACTCTTCTCAAGCTTATTCTTGGCCAAATCAAGCCGTCATCGGGGTCAGTCACAATCGATGATATTGATCTCGGTCAGGCTAAAAAAAATCAGATAGATAAAATCAGAAGAAAAATTGGCGTCATCTTTCAGGATTACCAGCTTATAGCCGACAAAAGTGTTGAAGAAAACATTTCTTTAGCCCTCGATATAGTAAATTATCCAATCCAGGAAAGACAGTCCAGAATCGACGAGGTCATTAAAAAAGTTAATCTATCCAGTCGGCGTTTTCTGTTCCCATCTCAATTATCAGGAGGAGAGATGCAACGGGCAGCTCTCGCCCGGGCTCTTGCTATCAAACCCGGTCTGATATTAGCCGACGAGCCTACCGGTAATTTGGATATAGAAAACTCCTGGAATTTAATAAAACTTCTTAAAGACATTAACGAGCAATACAATACCTCCGTCATTATGACCACTCACAATCTTGATATTATCGATTCATTAGACAAGAAAGTTATCAAACTCCGTAATGGAGAAATGGAAACAAAAAGATGAACACTACAAAAAGCACTTGGCATCACATTCGCCGCTCGCCATTTCAAAGCCTCACTGCCATATTAATAATGATTATCACCTTTTTCTTACTAACGACCTTTTTAGTTATCAGCGACGGTATGAGCTCTGTTCTTAAATATTTCGAAACAAAACCGGAGGTTACTATTTATCTAAAAGACGGATTGGATAAAAATACAATGGATAATCTTCAAAAAGAATTATCAAATTATCCAGATGTTAAGGAGATAAAATTCATTTCTAAAGAAAAAGCTTTGGCTATTTACAAAGAACAAAATAAATCAAATCCTATGTTAACCGAAATGGTTACCGCCAGCATTCTTCCCGCCTCTTTTGAAGTTTCAGTTTCCGATCCGGCCGTTCTTGAACAAATTGCTCAAAATTTTTCTGCCAAAGGCACTGTTGTCGATGAGATTATCTATCAAAAAGACATGATTACTTCAATTCTAAAATGGACCAGTATTATTCGAAAAAGTGGCATTATAACCGTTTCTGTCACTGCCGTTATTTCATTTTTAATTATCTCCGTTATTATCGGCATGAAAATCACAAATAGAAAAGAAGAAATTAATATTAGCCGCTTACTTGGAGCCTCGAAGCACTATGTTAAAAAATCATTCCTTTTAGAGGGGATTTTTTATGGTTTTTTTGGAGGTTTAGTAGGAACAGCTATTAGTTACGCCCTTTTTTATAAATTTAGCCAGCAAATTAATACTTTTTTTCAACCAATTATTTTTATAAGAGATAATTATTCACTCTACGGTTTAATCTTCTTGGGTGAAATAATTTTGGGAATCATCATCGGATATACTGCAAGTTGGTTTGGGTCAAAAAGATATATTAAATTCTAAGGTCTTTATGCTAAAAAAAGTTTTTTTATTGGGTGTTTTTTTTATCATTGTTTACTCTCTAAATATTACACCTAATATCTACGCCACATGTGCAGATGGCAAATGTACAGATCCAAATGAATACAGTGATTATATAAATCAACTAACCAATAAAGTCACTGAACTTTACAAGGCAAAAAACACCCTCAATAATCAAATAAATTACCTTAACACCCAAATCCAACTTACTCTAATCAAAATCACTCAAACAGAAAATTCTATTAGCGTACTCGAAAAAGAAATTGCTTCGTTGACCGTTAAAATCGATAGTCTTGATGTTTATCTTAATCAACTTTCATCCGCCTATATCCAGCAAATCAACCAAAACTATCGGCTTCAACGTCGAAATTCACAAATTGAATTCTTATTAAACGGCAATTTTAACGGGCTATTACAACGATACAAATACATTGCCTCTGTTCAAAAAAGCAGTCAGGAAACATTAATTAACATTGAAACCGTTAGAACTAACTACGATCTCCAAAAAATAGCCAAGGAAAAAAAACAAAAAGAGCTTGAAACCCTGCAAAAATCCCTGGCCAGCCAAAAAATTAGTCTTGCCAACCAAAAAACTACTAAAACCGGATTATTAGAAATCACCAAAAACGATGAAGCAAAATATCAATTACTAAAAAAGGCCGCTGAAAACGAACTAAGTGCACTCTTAAAGGCTAAATTTGTCGGTAAACGAAATGTAAAAAAAGGAGAAGCACTGGGTACAATGGGTAATACCGGATATTCATTTGGAGACCATCTCCATTTTGGATTATATGAACTACGGGAAGAAAATTTAACCGAATGGGTTTATACAAACGATATAGACGCAAATCAATATTTAGCCGCGAACAGAAAACCCATGGATGATCCGATCCAAATCACTCAAAATAGGGGTAGTACAAAATATTCATATCTATATGCAGACCGCTTTCATCATGGTATCGATATGGTCTCCAGCAATAAAACTATCCGGGCAATTAATGACGGAGTTGCTTATTTCTTCAGAAATACAGGCAGTAGTCTCGGCAATCACGTAAAACTATTCCATCCCGACGGCAAAATGACCCTCTATCTTCACATGCAGTAAAGATTTAATAGCCTCTGGCTAGTTTACGAAGAAACAAGGCTGAAACGCTTACAGACACCAATAGAGCAGTCTTTATGGGCAAAGAATCATCGCCGGTAGTCGGCACCATCTTTTTAGTCACATAATAGGAGGCGTTATCTTGATCGCCAACCCCGTTAGCCATTACATTAACTTTATTAGTTAATTTTATAGTTTGAATCCCGCTTGTAGCCTCAAATCCGCTGATTTTGGCTCTGACAACATAGATCTTATTTTCTCCGGCAGATAACTTATCTAAACTCCAATTAAGAGTATTAGAATTCTTATCCAAAGATCCTGGGTTAAAAATCAGCGATAAATACTTCGGTAGAACATCGGACAAATTTACACCTGTCAAATCTTCATTACCGGTATTAGTTACGACAATTTCAAACTCAATTGTATCTCCATCCACAAAAATATATTTTGAACTGGGTACATTATCCAATAGAATATTTTCCTTCATCAATCGAATTTTCTTATCCACCGTTACCATTTTTTTAAGCTCATTTTGGGAATAATATTGCGCTCCAACACCTGTTGGGCTCAATAGGCTCAAGGCCAAAATCGAAGCCGCTGCAAAAGCAAAACCAATTTTAATATTCTTGTATTCCACCTGCTTTTAAAAATATATAAAAACTATTACAGGACATTATATCTCTGGTTTTTCCCAATGTCAAGGAGTCTGCTATACTTTCATTATGAACAAAAAACTCATCAATGAATTGTCCATTTTTTTTCCATGCTACAACGAAGAAAAAAATGTTTCTAACACTGTCGAAAAAGCAGTTCCCATATTAAACAAAATAGCCGAAATATGGGAAATAGTTTTAATAAACGACGGTTCAAAAGACAAAACAGCCGAAGTTTTAGAGAATATTAGGAAGAATTATCCCAAAAACGTTTCCATTATCACTCATAATCCTAATAGGGGATATGGTGCCGCTTTTAAAAGTGGAGTATACAACTCAAAATACGAATGGATTGCCTTCACGGACGCCGACGGTCAGTTTGACTTTTCTGAAATTACAAAATTAATCGAAAAACAACAAAAAACCGGGGCTGATTTAGTTATAGGATACTATTTAGGCAGAAAGGTACCCTTTTATCGAATTTGGGGCTCAACCCTCTGGCAAATCGCTGTATTCACTTTGTTTGGCTTAAAAGTCAGAGATATCGATTGTGGCTTCAAACTAATTCGAAAAAAAGTAATTGATACTATTCCCAAACTTGAAGCCGAAAGAGGGCCCTTCATTTCCAGTGAATTTCTTATTAAATCAAAAAAATTTGGTTTTAATATCGTTGAAATCGGAGTAAATCATTTTAGTCGCACCGCCGGCGAAGCCACCGGTGCCAAACTAAATGTAATCTTGGCCGGATTTAAAGATCTTTTTCGACTTTGGTACAAAATGAACTTTCGAAAATGAAAAAAAATCTTATTCTTATTCTCATTCTGATTATCGCCGCTTTCTTTCGGCTGTATAAAATCGATGGTTATATGGAGTTTTTAGGTGATCAGGGGCGGGATGTAGTTATTGTCCGCGATCTCTTAAAAAACGGCAATTTGTTTTTTATTGGCCCTCAAACTAGTATCGGCAACATGTATCTCGGGCCTTTTTATTATTATCTGATTGCTCCGTCTCTGCTTTTAGCCAATTTCAACCCCGTTGGCCCGTCAATTTTTGTCGCTATTCTCTCAATTTTAACCGTCCTTTTAATTTATAAAATTTGTGAAAAATGGTTTGATAAAAGTACCGCCATTATCGCTTCCATTCTTTATTCAATATCCCCGGTGGTAATTAAATATGCTAATTTTTCCTGGAATCCAAATGTTATGCCATTTTTTGCCCTGTTATTCGTCTATTTTTTAGTCGAAGGTCTTACTCAAAAAAAATACAAATATTTTCTTTATGTCTCCCTGGCCTTCGTTATGGCTTTAAATTCCCATTATTTAGCCATTCTTCTTTTACCGTTTGCCGGAATTTTTTGGCTGATCCATTTGATAAAAACAAAGCCTGTTTCAAAAGATTTTTTTCTTTTTACTCTTTTTGCCATTCTTATCTTCGTCGTTTCCTTAACTCCCCAAATTCTTTTTGATCTAAAACATCAAAACCAGAATTTAAATGCCTTAATAAAATTCTTTACCTACCGTGAAACCACCGTAAACCTGAAAGCCTACAAAGCTCTTCCGGCTTTTATCCCCCTGGCTAATCAGATTAATGCCCGCCTACTTTTAGGAAAAAATGAATTATTCTCCTTGTTTACAACAATCTTCACTCTGATTGGCTCAATTTTTATCCTAATTAAAAAAGACACCAAAAAAATATATTTCGGGGCCGTTCTACTTTGGCTGATCATTGGTATCGGTGGTTTGGGGCTATACAAACAACATATTTATGATCATTATTTTGGATTTATTTTTCCTGCTCCGTTTATTATCATCGGAGTAATCTTAAGCCGATTGATAAAACTAAATATCTGCACCAAAATTATAAGTTTTGGTCTGTTTTTCGGCTTGATATATTTATCACTTATCGAAACTCCTCTCAGGTATCCACCAAATAATCAGCTCTTAACCACTCAAACCATCGTCAAGTCCATAATAAGCGAATCCAGTCAACAACCTTTCAATTTCGCCCTTTTAGCCAAACAAAATTATGATCCACCCTATAGATATTATTTTTCTGAATATAGCTCGCCAATTTCTCTTCTTCAGGACAAAATAACCGACCAGCTCTTTGTTGTCTGTGAACCATGGCAGATAGATTGCAATCCGATTAATAATCCAGAATGGAATGTCGCCGCTTTCGGTTGGGCAAAAATCGATAAACAGTGGGAAATCAACGGTATAAAGATTTACAGATTAATCCACAGTGAAGCTGATAAAAAACAAAATTAATCTATTGGTTATAGTAATTTGGGCAATAGGTTTTTTTCTGAGAATCTATCGGCAATCGGCCTTACTTGGTTTTTACTACGATCAAGGGAGAGATGCCAAAATAGCCCATGACATTATCTCCGGTACCAATTTCCCGGCCATCGGTCCGACTACCGGCATCCAGGGCCTATACCTCGGCCCATTCTGGTTTTACCTCATTACACCAGGATATCTTTTTGGAAACGGTAACCCAGCCACAGCCAGTTGGTTTATCGCCTTTCTGGATAGTCTCACCATTCCGTTGATCTATATATTTCTTTCCAAATACGCTGAAAATAAAAAGGCAGGCATCATTGGAGCAATTCTTTGGTCTTTTAGCCATTACCTAATCAGGTCGGCCCGCTGGTTCAGCAATCCTTCTCCCTTACCGTTTTTTGTTCTTTTGATTATGATCATCACCCTGGAAATAATTCAAAACAAGAAGTATAAATATATTCCCCTTTTGACTCTTTTACTCGGGCTATCACTTCAGCTTGAAGCTGCCTCTGCTATCTTCTTTTTTCCCATCTTATTAGTGTTTTTTATCATAAATCTCAAAACCATTAAAAAAATACCGACTAAATTTTGGTTACAATCTGTTTTATCTTTTGGGATATTGCTTCTTCCTCAAATAGCTTTTGAAATCAAAAACAAATTTGTAATTACCAAAACATTTTTTGGTTTTTTAACAGGAAAAGTAAATTCAGATACCGGCAAATCCTGGGCAATTCCGTCATTAGAATTTATCGGCAAAAGATTAATAGCCTATTATCAAAACCTGTTCTCTAAATTAGATACAAATGTCACTCCCAAAAGTATAATTCTTCTTATTATTTTCGTATTTGGAACAATCTATCTTATTATCAAATATCGTCGTGTATTGTCATATCAATTAAATCTTCTGTGGCTTTTTATTCCCTTATTCTTACTTCTATTTTTTAGTGGTAACTACGGTAATTTATATGGCTATTACCTTACAGGATTTTTTCCCGCTTTTATTATCCTGTTTGCTCTGATAATCACCTCAGTAAATAATTTATTTTTATCCGGCTTGCTGATATCCATTACCTTTATTATTTTTTATCTTGGCACCTTCATTCATCTAAAAAATTATCTATCCGCCGGCACCGACGGGCCGGAACATATCACTTTAGGCAGTGAGCTTGATGCTGTCAAATACATCTGTCAATTAAGCAAAGATAAGGATTACAATCTCGATATTTATGTCCCCCCAATTACTCCACATTCCTATGAATATCTTTTTGCCTGGCAAAACCGGATCGGGCGATGCCGTCAACCAACTTCAGAAAAACAAAATGTTATTCATATTCTCTATGAGGTAGACCCACCATCTCCGGAAAGACTAAAAAATTGGATGGTAAAATACCAAAATTATCCCCTTGTCGAGAAAAACGGTTTTGGCGGCGTTTATGTTGAAATCAGAAGATATCCTCAAAAATAACTATTCCGTATAACCCAACAATGGTTCAAGCTCAAGGCCTTTATCATTACACTTTTCATAGTTAATCTCTGAAAGATCCTCATGTTCAATCACTCCAAACCTTCCGAACCTTTTACTAATTTCATTTTCACTCGTGCTATAAGGAATAACAATGTCATACCCCATCACTTCACTGTCAGCCTTAACCACCTTTATTCCGTTATACCAAAATAAATATCTAAAACCGACCCCTACTCCGAAATCAGCAATATAATTTATGGAAATACAAGGGTATCCTTTTTCTTTTACTTTTTTAGAAATATATTCTACTAATTGTCTTCTGTAAAAGTACGAGTGATCAATATCAGACCTTTTTACCAACCACCAACCATTTATTATTAAATATATTATTGCTAAAACCAATAACATTTTGGCGTTTAATGCATCCAGACACAAGGCCAAAAAAACAACAAAAATCGGCAATAAATTAGTAAAATAATATTCACTTACTTGTCGTTTTGAAGTATATTGAGCGAGTATTATTAAAAAAACCCATAGATTCAATAGGCCAATTTCTCCTCCGCCTATCTTTTTAGATTTATATGCCAATACTTCTAAAACAAACCAAATTATCCAAAAAATTTCCACCGAAAAATTATCATAACCCCACACCATTCTTTGTTGCATCTCTCTCCCGGAAGCATTTAAAACTTTTTTTAATTTAATCATTCCTGTCGGTCCGCCCAGCTCTTTCTTCATGGCCACAATCGTACTTTTTATTTGCGAAAAGTTGTATTTTATTTCAAAAATAAAAAAAGGAGAACAACTGATTAAAAAAATTATTATCGATATAATCACTAATTTCCAAAAACTCTTATCAAATTTATTCTTAACTTTGTTCCCAATCAAATATGATATAAACGGTATCGGCAAAATTGGCAACAAAGCAATGTGAACATTCCATACTAGACCAACCAATAAAGCATAAATAGGGATACTTTTTTTATTTCCTGAATAAAGATCTAAAATTACATATACAAACCAAATGGACCATAAAACGGTTGGTTGTGTGGGTACCGACCATCTGTCAAAAAATGCTGTTCCGATTGATACCGCATATATAAACGACGCAATTAACCCGCATTTTTGCCCATAAAATTTTTTCACCACATAATAAAAACTCCAAACCGTCAAAAGCCCGATAATTGTCACTACGGGCATCGCCCCCATCGGATTCATACCAAATATCCAATAAGACAACGCCATCAAATAATAATATGCCGGTCCAATAAACACTCCGTCAACACTGGTTACCTGCCCAGCCAATCTTAAGTGCTTGTTTACAACAATGTCTTTAGCAATCCACGAATATAAATCCTGGTCATGAGCAAAAGAAAACGATTTCTCAAAATTATATGTTCTAAAGAATAAAGCCAGTAGTAAAATTATTAAAAGCCACCACCTCTTAGCCATTCTTTTTATAGTTTCGGCTTATTGTTAAAAGATAAACCAATATCCCCACCAACATCGCTCTCCCCATCAATATCAGCTGTCCTGTCATATTTTGTATATTTAATGGAAGCTCTATAATTGTTTTTGAAGCCAGAAAAATCCCATAATGAAGTGTCGGATCAAATGAAAACAAAACACAAAACCAGCCTAAAACCGCAGCCAGATATATCACCAACGATTTATTTTTAACCACCCAAATTGTCATCCATGGCATCAGCCACACCAGCCATTGGGGATGAAAATGGGTAAATACTAAACTGGATAATAATCCCACTCCAAAAGCAATAAAAAAATTTACCCTCTTTTTCCATTGCAATAACAACACCAGGGAATAAACAATAAAAAACCATGGTATTGCCGTCCCTCCTGAAATAGCTATTCCGGCATAAGTACTTTTATTAATTTGATCGGCAAATAAGGAAAAAGCCCTGTAAGCCGGAGAACCAATAAATGGTAATATCCCCAAAATATAAATTAATCCGCCGCATAAACCGGGAATTATCCCTTTCCAAAAGTTTTTATAGGCATGGATACTTTCAATCACAATAATCGGCACTAAAATTAAACCGATCGGTTTAATTAATGCAGAAATCGCCACCAAAATCGCCGATAAACAATATTTTTTATTATTTTTGGCCAAAAGAGCCAGCACCAACAAAAAAGCTATTACAATATCTACCTGTCCCATCATTGAGCTTACAAAAATCCCCAATGGATTAAAAATCCATAAAATCTGCACCAATCTTTTTTTTCTTTGATCCGAAAAAAACTTAGGCAACAAAAAGATAATCATCAGATCGGCAACAATCATTGGCAATTTATATATCAATAGTACCCAGTTAACTGCCACACTATGAAGTGCTTCCCAGTTTGTATTTAAAATTCCTTCTGCAGTTTGATTAATTAATCCCCGAAATGGTAAATAAAAGATAGAAGGTAAGATATAAGCCAAAGGTTGATAATTAAAAATTGTTTTACTGGGCAAATAAATAACCTCACCACTTACGTTAAAATGAACCGCTTGATCATAGAAAGAGAGCCATTTACCTTCTCCTGCAATATATTTTCCCGCCAAAGCAAAAGCTCCTAAATCAGAATGATATGTAGTAATTGCCAGTGCTAATCTTAAAACTACACCAATTGCCAATAAAACATAAAAGACTTTGTTCCTCATCATATTACAGATTTTAGTATAATTAACCAATGACAACAACTATCTCAATCATCATCCCTTGTTACAACGAAGAAGAAAACCTAAAAAGGGGAGTTTTAGACGAAGTTAGTGATTTCCTCCAGACTCAAAAATTTAAATGGGAAGTTTTGATTTGCAACGACGAATCAACCGACAACAGTCTTGAGTTAGTTCAGGAATTTGCCAAAAAGCATTCCGGCTTCCGTGTTTTAGATCTTCCTCATGGCGGCAAACCCTCAGCCGTATGGGGCGGAATCAAAGAAGCCAAATATCCTCTGGTTCTATTTACAGATATGGATCAATCTACTCCCCTTAAAGAAACAAATAAACTTTTGCCGTATTTTAAATCTTATGATGTCGTCATTGGTTCCAGGGGTTCACATCGTGAAGGGAATACATTATTCAGAAAACTCGGCTCAAAAGTTTTTCTCTTGATTAGAAAACTAATATTACTTCACCAAATCAGCGACACTCAATGCGGTTTTAAAGCCATGAGAACAGATGTAGCTAAAAAACTTTTCCCTAATCTCCAATTTTTTAAAGATAAAACAGGGAAAAAAGGTTGGCGTGTCTCAGCCTATGACGTTGAATTGCTTTTTATGGCACAAAAGTGGGGTTATTCCATCAAAGAAGTCCCGGTTGAATGGAAAAACGAAGATACCAGTACCACCAAAGGAGATCTTAATGCCCGCTACAAAAAAGAATCCGTCCAAATGATGCAGGAAATCTGGCGGGTTATGACCAACAATCTCAAGGGAATTTATGATCAAAAATAAAAATAACCATTTTTTCCGCATATTTTCCGTATTACTTATTTTTACCACATATCTCTTTTCCAGATTTCAAAATCTCACCGCCATCCCTATTTTCGGCGACGAAGCCATTTACATTCGCTGGAGCCAAGTCATAAAAAGCGTCGAAACTCTGAGATTTATTCCCTTAACCGACGGAAAACAACCGCTCTTTATGTGGATAATGGTAGTATTTTTTAAATTTATTAATGATCCTCTTGTTGCCGGCCGGTCCTTATCAATCTTTGCGGGTTTAGGCACAACAATTTGTCTCTTTCTAATCACCTCAATTATCAAAAATTATCAATCAAAAACTCAAAATCCTCTTAAGTTTATTTTTGAATCAGTCGATAGCTACTTTTTTGTTTCCCTTATTCCATGTCTTGTATATATCTTTTTGCCCTTTTCTTTTTTCTTTGATCGCATGGCCCTACCGGATAATTTACTTGCCTTCTTTGGTAGTCTTTCACTTTTTTTGGCATTTTTATTAGCCAAATTTAAACGTCTTGATCTTGCTATGTTGCTCGGTTTTTCTTTGGGTCTTTCCTGGCTTACCAAATCACCGGCTATATATTTTATTGTTCTCTCGGTATTAACTTACATCGCCTATCTCAACAAAAATATAAAATCAATTTTTCTTCCCATAATTTCGGTTATATTTGCTTTTATTATTTACAACTTTCTCCGTCTCGGTCCTCAGTTTCATATGATCGCCTTACGGAACAAAGATTATATTTGGACTGTTTCCGAAATTCTCCGCCACCCTCTCGATCCTTTGGTTCCTCATCTTTGGGATATAGTTCACATTTATTCTCTATATATTTCTTTTCCTATAATCTTTCTCGTCTTTCTTTTTATCAAAAATAAATTCCGTCGCGAATACTTCATAGTCCTAGCCTGGTACATATTGCCTTTAATTGCCAACGCCGCCATGGCCAAAGTGTTTACAGCAAGATATATTCTTTTTACTTTGCCGCCATTAATTATTTTAATTTCTCTCGGAATAATTACTTTCTTGGGCAATAATCGTCTAAAAACAGTTATCTTTCTTTTATTATTCGTAACAAATATCAACACTATATACAAACTATCCACAAAACCGTTCAATATAGAATTATCATCCACTGAACAAGGATATTTATCCGATTGGACTTCCGGATGGGGAATTAAAGAATCAGCAAAATACTTAAAAGAAAGAGCAAAAACAGCCAACGTCATTGTAGGTACTGAAGGTTCATTCGGTACTTTACCTGACGGGCTTCAAATATATACCCAAAATACTCCACAATTAACTGTCTTTGGTGTTGGTTTAGGATTCAACTTTATTCCGGAAAAACTAATTGATGCCAGAAATCACGGTGACGAAGTATATTTACTACTCAATAAATCGCGCAATAATCTCTATTTCAAAGAATTCGAAAAAATCAAACTCATCAACAGTTTTCCAAAACCCCAAAACGATTCTCTGGACTTATATCAAATAATCTAGAATGAAAAAAACCGGGTTTTATCTTCTAATACTTGGAATTTCTCTTATCTACTTGTTTTTAAGAACATATAAGCTCGACCAAAAAATCGAATTCAGAATGGATCAAGGAATCCATCTTTTAGAAACCCGTCAAATGATCACCGATAATAAAATCCGCCTGATTGGGCCGATGGTCACATCAAAAAGTTATGATGGCCGCAATTTTTACATCGGTGGAAATTATTATTACGCCCTGGCCATACTTGGAGTAATAAGCCGATGGGATCCGGTAAAAATAACCGCTTTATACAACATAATCGAGCTTTTATTTATAATATTTTTTATTTTCTGGCTTCGTCTAAAATACAATTCTCAAACTGCAATTATTATCTTTGTTTTTTTAACTTTTTTTGATTTTTTGATTACCCACAGTCGATTTTTCTGGAATCCGCATTTTCTCGTTCCGCTAGGAATACTCTTTGTATATTTCCTGGACTTGTATCAGCGCCAAAAACAATCCATTTTTCTTTTTTTAGCTTCAGTGATATTAGGAAATGCCATTTCTTTTCATTACACCGCAACCTCATGGCTTATCTTAATTACAATTCCATTGATTCTTGCCAAAAAAAGATCCATTTGGCAGGTTTTAATAATTATTTTTGGAATAATTATCGGCGCCTTTCCTCTTGTTCTGTTCGAGTTAAGACACAGTTTCTACAATCTAAAAACAATATTTTTTATCTTTACCCACTTCAAAGAAAATAGCGGCTTTACCCCTCATTACCTTGTATACCCCATCCTCATCTTTACTCTGTCATCATTTGCCTATTTCCAAAATAAATTCAAATCTAAAAAATTTTTCATTATTATCTCCACTCTATTATTGTTTATAGCAGGTTATTTCACTCCTTCTCCTAGCCCGCTTGACAATCTTTCCGGCTGGGCTTATCAATTCCAAAAAAAAGCTGCCACTTTAATTACTCAAAATGGCTGTCCAAAAAACTACAATATCGCTTCAACTATCGGTGGTGACACCCGAGCCTACGATCTCCGCTATTTACTCACCATCTCCCAATGTCCGCCTATGGAGGTAGAACAATACCTAAATAACCAAACACTATTTTTAGTAGCCCCGACCACCCGTCCGCCGGAGACCGAAACTGTTTGGGAAGTCAATTCTTTTAAACCATTCAAAGTCACCCAACAACAAAAAATTAATGATCAGGTTGTTTTTTATCGCCTCAATAAATCTTAAGTTTTTCATAGTAAAATATAATCACCATGTTAGTCAAACTAACCAAAAGTCGATTATTTTGGCCAATTTTAGTTTTTATCTGTACCATTCCTGCATTTGCTTTTCTTCTAAAACCGGGTTATTACAACATGCACGACGATATGCAGCCTATTCGTCAATTAAGTTTTGAGTTGTGCCTAAAAGACGGCCAAATACCCTGTCGCTGGTCTCCTGATCTTGGTTATGGATATGGTTACCCTCTTTTTAATTACTATCCTGCTCTTCCTTACGCTGTTGGTGAAATATTCCGAACATTCGGATTTTCGTTTTTAAATTCAATTAAGTTGACTGCAATTCTTCAAATCATCTTAGCTGCTCTTTTTATGTATCTGTTTTCCAAAGAAATATTTGGAAAATTAGGAGGTTTTTTATCATCCATTTTCTATACCTACGCCCCTTACCATGCTCTGAATATTTACGTCAGAGGAGCCATGAACGAAGCCTGGGCATCAGTATTTTTCCCCTTAATCCTATTTTTTGCCCGTAGATTAATTCTAAAAAATAAAATCATCTATCTTATTGGGCTTGCTCTTTCTTTTTCCGGATTAATGTTATCTCACAACCCTATGGTTTTAACTTTTACCCCGATATTAGGAATTTGTTGCCTATTTTGGTTAATTGAATCCAAACATTTCGACTATAAACACATTTTCAAATTAACTATTAGCGGATTACTGGCTTTTTGTCTTTCGGCATTTTTCACCCTTCCGGTTCTTTTCGAGTCAAAACTGGTTCAGATTGAAACCATGTTTATCAACTACTATCATTATTCCGCCCACTTTGCCTCCGTTTACCAGCTCTTCATCAGTAATTTTTGGGGAGACGGCGGTTCTATCTGGGGACCAAATGATGGTATGTCATTCATGATTGGTTACACTCATTGGTTACTACCGATGATTATCATTTTTACCATTGTCTTTATTTCATTTAAAACCAAGAAAATTAACAAGAATTATGTTTTCCCGGTTATTTTAATACTTATGGGATTATTTGCCGCATTTTTATCTCATGAACGGTCAACTTTTCTTTGGCAAATTTTTACCCCGATTCAAAAAGTACAATTTCCTTGGCGGTTTTTAAATCACACCACATTTCTCTTTTCTCTATCCATGGGAGTTACTCCGTTAATACTTTCAAAGTATCTCAAATTAAAACCGGCTACCATCATCGTTGGCATTATTGCTTTAATCGCCTTTTCCACCAATATCAATTACTTCCACCCTGTTAAGAGTGGTCCCATTACTGACGTTGAAAAGTTTTCAGGTGAAAGCTGGCGCCTTCAAACCACTGCCAGTATTTATGATTATTTACCAAAAACTGCCTCTACTGCCGCCAAAAAACCGGCCAACAAATTTATCGATGCAACTGATCAGGAATCCGGATATTCAATCAGCGGCCAAAAACAGGGGACCGACTGGTTATTTTTTAATCTCTCTCTCACTCAAAAATCAAAGGTCACCATTTCCCAATTAGCCTTCCCTAATTTTGTCATCACCGATAATGGTTATGTTATAAATTATGAAATTGACCCGGAGCTTGGCCGCATGGTTATCAACCTTGACACAGGAAATCACCAAATATTTGTAAAACTTCATAACACGCCGACGAGAATTATTGGTAATACAATTTCAGCAATTTGCTGGTTTTTTGTTTTATTTTATTTCATTTACTTCTTATGGAAGAAATTAACCTCGAAGAAATAAAACAAAAAACCACCACCAGTGTCGTTTTCTTATCATTAAGAAATCTTGGCATCCAGGGAGTTTCTATGATGGGTTTCTTTTTCTTAACTATTCTTTTGGGAACCGGAGAAGTCGGGTTATTTGCAATTGTGGCAGAATCGGTCGGAATATTGGGATATTTTTCCGATATTGGCCTCGCCTCAGCGCTCATTCAACAAAAAGACGAGGTCACAAAAGACGAGCTGCAAACCACTTTTTTGATTCAACAGATATTGGTAATCGTCAGTTTAATAGTCATCTCTTTTATCTTTTCCAAAATCAGTGTTAGCAAATCATATGGTTCAAAAGAAACATGGATATTTATCTCTCTTTGTTTTGCATTTTTTGCCGCTTCACTAAAAACTATTCCATCTGTCTTACTTGAAAGAAAGCTCAATTTCAAATTAATGTCCACTATTGATATTGTCGAGAATATTAGTTTCTATCTGGTTGCCGTTATCTTTGCTTTTTTCCATTTTGGAGCGTATTCCTATGCGATTGCCACTTTTATTCGAAGTCTTTTGGGATTAGTCCTGATTTACAGATTTAGCTCTTGGCCAATCGGTTACACTTTCTCAAAAACTGCCGCCAAACGTCTATTTAAATACGGTATCCCATTTCAACTTAATTCCTTTATTGCCATGGCCAAAGACCGCCTATCAAACTTGCTTGTCGCCGGGATCATCGGGCGGGAAAATTTTGGTATCCTTTCCTGGGCACAAAAAGGTCCACGAATTCCTTTAAGTTTTATGGACGCCATCATGAGAATTACCTTCCCCACTTTTTCCAGATTACAGGACAAAGCCGAAATTCTAAAGCGATCTCTGGAAAAATCACTCTACTTTATTGCCTTGTTTGTTTTTCCGGCCCTTGCTGGAATCGCCTTAATTGCTCCGGACATAATAAAAATTATTCCCAAATACACCAAGTGGTCACCTGCCATTTTACCTTTATATTTGTACACTGTCTCGTATGCCATTGCCGCCATCACCACTCCGATAACCAATGCCTTTAACGCCATTGGGAAGATTACCATAACCACCAAGCTGATGATTATGTGGACAATTCTTACATGGATTTTTTATCCCATCTTAAGTCTTAAATACGGATATATTGGAACATCCTATGCTGCTTTAATTGTTGGATCCAGTTCATTCATTGTTTGGATAATTGCTCAAAATATTTTTAAACTTAATATTTTTAAAGTAATCTTCCATCCATTCATTTCCACACTCCTTGTAATTATTAGTTTGTTGATCGTTCAGCAAATTCCTCTAACCACTCTCACTCTTATTTTCAGTAAAATTATTATCGGGGTTCTGGTCTATTCTATTTATCACCTTACTGTTTGTCGTAATGAAATTAACTGGTTTATATCTCAAACAAAATGGTTTTCAAACAAAAAATAGGCATCGTTATATTTCTTTTAACATGCTCTATATTTTTATCGCTTCCGATTATTCGAAGCGGTTTGACTTATGATTACGGCATTGGATTTTGGGGGCCAAATGCTCATGATATGGTTTGGCACTTAAGTTTGATAAACCATATAAAAAATCCTTTACAAATTCCTTTACCGACTTTTTCCGGACAGCTTCTGAAAAACTACCATCCCTTTTACGATATTTTGATTTCATTTTTATCAAAAATTACCGGAATTAACCCTTCTGTTTGGTTGTTTCAGATAATGCCTTTATTAATGTCCTTTAGTCTTTTGTATTTAAGCTATCTTCTTGGAAAGAAAATTACCGGTTTAACAATTGGAGGATTAATTCTGGTGTTTTTAAACACTTTTGCGAACTCCTTTGGCTGGTTAATTACTCTTTTTCGTTCCGGTTCTTTTGGAGGAGAATCAATATTTTGGTCAATGCAGTCAGCCAGTACTCAAATTAATCCCCCATACGCCCTATCCTTAATATTTTTACTGGCGCTAATAGTCATAATTTACAAACACCCTCATCAACAACAATTTTCCATCAAAAAAACACTGGCTCTCTTTTTAATTTTAATTCTCTGTCCTATTACTAAATCATATTCTGCCATTCCCGTTTTTGGGTTATTTACTTTCTTTAGTTTAGCTTCGTTAAAGAAAAAAAATCCGAAACCTTTGATCTTGCTTTTCTTCTCATTTATCATCGCCGTCATTATTTTTTCTTTTTACAACAAATCATCCGGAAATTTGTTTATCTATAAACCTTTTTGGTTTATAAATTCCATGATCGAATCAAAGGATCGTCTTTACATTCCCACTCTCGCTAATATGCGATATACCTTGGAATCGGTCAATAAAATCGGCCCTCGGCTGATCGCTTTATATGCTATCACTTTTATTATTTTTATCATCGGTAACTTCTCTTGGCGACTGGCAGGGTTTGCTTCTCTCAAATCACATCAAAACAAAATCATCGCCGTCATTATTTTATTCCTGACTCTGATACCTAGTCTTTTTATCCAAGCCGGAACCAGTTGGAACACTATCCAATTTCTCTACTACGCTTTATTTTTGTCAAACATTCTTCTGGCAACCTTTCTCGTTAATAATCTTCAAAAAACATTTATTAAAATTCTTCTCCCAGTAATTATAATCACTTCTCTTTTTAGTAATATTGACTTCCTCAAAAATTATCTCGGTAATCCTTCTCCCGCTGCTATTAGTAAATCGGAAATCGAAGCCATTAATTTTTTAAACAAACTTCCTCCCGGAATTATCCTCACTTATCCATTTGATCAATACTCCAAAATTAACTACTCCACCACTCCTCTCCCTATATATCTTTACGAAACCACCTCGTATCTGGCTGCCTACACAAAACATCTTACTTTCGTTGATGATTATATGAACCTCCAAAATTCAGTCTACGACTGGGATCAAAGGTTGGATAATTCTAAAAAATTCTTTGAACAAAAATCAACATACGAAGATCGGGGGTTCTTGGTTAATAACCAAATTGACTACATCTACCTTGCCGGGCAACAAAATAGCAAAATCAACCTTAAAACAGACCAGTTATATATAAAAAACATCTTCAAAAACCCGGAAATTACCATCTATCAGGTAGAAAGATGATAAAATTTATCACAAATTGAATTTACCCATAAGATGGGGTTATATAGTAAATGGAAAAAGAAAATATTGAAAAGACTACTTTTAATGTGTTCGTAAACCAACAGCGGCAAGTTTATAAAAACATTGTATCTGTCAAATGCCCAGTCTTAGGGGGTAAAGTTTATTTCACTTCAGATGGGTTTGCCCACTTGATTTATGAATCAAATCGAGTACCCCGAAAGCTAAGTGAACAATACTTAAAACTAATTAGTTTTATTAAATACGTTCCCAAAATACTATTGACCGGTAATAAAATAGAGGAAATAAGATGCATATCAAGAAAAATTAAAGGCAAACTCACAAAAACATTGTATTATGAGGTAACAGGGTTTTATAAAAACAAGAAGTTAGGAGTCATTGTCGAGAGAAGAGGAGAAGGAAGACTCAAGTTTAAAAGTGTAATACCCTATTACAATAGAAGAAAAACGAAAAGCCCTTCTAATTAAAGAAGGGCTTACGCTCAACCGATCAAAAGATGATAAAATAAACCATCCTTTATGAAAAACCAACCTCTAATCTCTGCCGTAATTAACATCAAAAACGAAGCCGACCCACTCAATAAATGTCTTGAATCACTCAAAAAGTTCGCTGATGAAATTATTGTCATTGATATGTATTCTACCGACAACGGAAAAGAAGTTGCCGAAGGTTATGGTGCAAAAGTTTTTCAATATAAACCTACCAAAGTAGTTGAAATCGCCAGAAATTTTGCCCTATCAAAAGCCACCGGAAAATGGATAATCCTTTTAGACCCCGACGAATATTTAAATAAAACCTTAAAAAAAGAGCTTCTTCGCATCACCAAAAGACAAGATGTTGACTTTGTCAGAATTCCCAGAAAAAACCTGATTTTTGGAAAATGGATTAGACACTCTAATTGTTGGCCTGACTATCTGGTCCGTTTTTTTAAAAAAGGTTCTGTTACTTGGAAAAAAGAAATTCACAGCCAACCGGAAACGAAAGGCAATGGTATTAATCTTCTCGATAGTGAAAAATTAGCCATCAGACACAATAACTATAGAACTGTTACCCAATTTGTTCTTCGGGCAATCCGTTATAGCGGAGTTCAGGCAGACGAACTACAGGAAAGTGATTATAAAGTTAAAATCAGCGATTTTATTCTAAAACCAACCCAAGAATTTAATAGCCGTTTTTTTGCCGCCGAAGGATATAAGGATGGAATTCACGGATTAATATTCTCAATATTGCAAGCATTTGCCATTTCTTTAATTTATATTAGACTCTGGGAAAAACAAGGCTCTTTAGACAAATCAATACCAAAAGAATCATTTGTATCGGCCAGTCAGGAATCGACCTACGAATACAGTCACTGGTTTACAAAATATTTTAATCAGGAATATTCAAGAAATATCTTCAAAAAAACAATGATCAAATTTAGGAACAACATCAATAGATTTACAAAAAACTTTTAACATGGTTAGAGTCGCCATCTTAATCCTAAATTGGAAACAGCCAAAATTAACCATCCAAACAGTCGACTCGTATCTAAAAATCAAATCCAAAAGTTTTAAATACAAAATTTTTTTGACTGATAATGGGTCAAAAGACGGTTCATATAAAAAATTAAAGTCATATTATAACAACAATCCAAGAGTAAAATTGTCAAGAAACAACACAAATATTGGCTATGTTCCCGGCTACAATAAAGAAATCAAAAAAAGATTAAATTATGATTTTATTTTAGTTAGTAACAATGATATTTTAGTTGATCCGGCCTTTTTGGAAGAATTAATTACTGAAGCCCTACAATCAAATACAGATATCCTTGGTCCAAAAATTTACTTCGCTCCGGGGTATGAGTTTCATAAAGAAAAATATACTCCAAAAGAAATCGGTAAAGTCATCTGGTTTGCCGGAGGAGTAATGGATTGGAAAAATATTATCGGCAGTAATATTGGAGTAGATGAAGTGGATCATGGTCAACACGATCAAATAAAAACTAACGTCGATTTTATTACTGGTTGCTGTATGCTAGTCAGATCAAAAGTTTTTAAAAAAATAGGATTCTTCGATAAAAATTATTTTATGTACCTGGAAGATACTGATTTCTGTCAGAGAGCGTTAAAATCCGGTTTTTCACTTGCCTATGTTCCCAAAGCTTTCATTTGGCACGTAAATTCCGGGTCGTCTTCAAGTGGGTCATTACTCCAGGATTATTTCCTTAGTAGAAACCGTATGATTTTTGGCGTGAAATATGCCGACCTACGCGCCAAATTTGCTTTGATCAGAGAATCAATAAAAATATTTCTTAGTTCAAAGTCTTCCTGGAAAAAAAAGGCCATGGTTGATTTTTACTTTCATAAATGGGAAAAGGGGAGTTGGAAATGAAAAAAATTTTTCTATCAATCATCATCATCGCCGGTAACGAAGAAAAAAATATTAAAAATTGTCTTAAAAGTTGTACTTGGGCAGACGAAATTATCTTAGTTGCCGCAAATTCAACCGACAATACAGTTTCCGTATCCAAAAACACAATACCTGATATTATAATTGTCGAAACTAGTGACGAATACAATAAAAATTTTTCCAAATGGAGAAACCTAGGATACGAAAAATCTACCGGTGAATGGATATTTTATGTTGACGCCGACGAAATCGTTACCGAAAAATTAAAAAACGAAATCCTTTCCGTAACCAAAAATACCTCACATTCATACTACGTTGTCCCCCGGGCAAATCATTACCTTGGAAAAAGAGTTAGGTACGGAGGATCCTACCCGGATTACGTAAAAAGACTTTACTACCGGCCGAAATTTAAAGGATATACCGGATACCTTCATGAAGAACCCGTTATTACCGGATCTATGGGTTACTTAAAATTCGAATTAGAACATTACACTCACAAAGATTTATATTCTATGCTCAATAAAACTATCACCTGGACTGACATGGAAGCAAAAGCCCTATTCGCCAGTCAACATCCGCCGGTTGTTTGGTGGCGATTTCTCCGAATGATGCTCACAAAATTTTGGCAAAGGCTTATAAAACAACAAATGTGGCGCGATGGAGACGTTGGATGGATTTCAGTAATTTTCGAAACCTATGATACCTTTATTATATATGCCAGACTTTGGGAACTCCAACAAAATGAACAAAAAAGCCGCAATCTATGACCCATATTTGGACACTTTGGGCGGAGGTGAGCGTTATTGCCTGTCGGTCGCAGAAATTCTTTTAAAAAACAACTACAGTGTTGATTTATTCTGGTCAGGAGATCCGAATTTAATAAATCAAGCCGAAGACAGATTCTCTCTTTCGATAAAAGGAATAAATATCGTTCCGGACATTTTTAATATCCACAAACAAAAAATAGAACTGGCGCTGGAGGGGCAAAATCTTCCGAAAATCACCAGTAGAATAATTACCCCAAAAAACATCTATCAAAAATTCAAATCTTTTTTAAAAAAATATCAAATCACCAAAAAATATGATCTGTTTTTTTACCTAAGCGATGGCAGTATACCTGTTCTTTTTTCAAAAGATAACATTCTTCATGTTCAGGTTCCGTTTTTACAAAAAAATTCACCTTTCCAAAAGACAATCGACATTTTAAAATTGTTACTTTTTAAAAAAATCATCTGTAATTCAGAATTTACCGATAAATTTACAAAAAACAATTTCTTTTCAAAAAAATTTGTTCTTTATCCACCCGTAGATATTCAGAAGTTTAATTCATCCGACAAAAAGTTAGATATCATTTTATCTGTCGGCAGATTTGACAATATCCTAAATGCAAAAAAACAGGATGTCCTGATTGATTCTTTCTCAAAACTATCAACCCAAAATCCAAAATGGAAATTAATTCTGGCCGGAGGCAGTCTGGAAAAACCGGAAAGTAATTCTTATCTTAAACACCTCAGATTTATATCTTCGGGTCTTCCGGTCGAATTTGTAATCAATCCCGACTTTGCCAACCTCAAAAACATCTACTCTCAGGCAAAAATTTACTGGCATGCCGCCGGTTATGGAGTAAATGAAAATATTAATCCCCAAAATGCCGAACACTTTGGTATAACTGTTGTTGAAGCCATGGCTTCCGGGCTGGTTCCTGTTGTCGTCGCCAAAGGGGGACTACCGGAAATTGTCACCGATGAAAAAGATGGATTTTTATGGAACACTCCGGAAGAATTAATTGCCAAAACTAACCTTTTAATCGCTTCCCCGGAAACTCAAAAAAATATGTCCCAAAGTGCAATTCTTTCATCTGAAAAATTTTCAAAAGAAAACTTCGAAAAAAAATTATTATCTATCATTAGTCAAAAATGAAAATTTCCGTAATTGTCACCAACTGGAACGGCATCAATTTACTAAAAAAGAACTTTCTCAATGTTATAAATACTAGCCCTGAAGCCGAAGAAATAATCTTGGCAGACGATGCCTCCGAAGACGAAAGTGTAGAATACATCAAAAATCTTCAGACAAAATATCCGCAAATAAAACTAATCACTACCAAAATTAATCTTGGTTTCGGGAAAAACACCAATCGGGCAGTAAACGAAGCCAAAGGAGAATTAGTAATTCTTCTTAATAATGACATAACCCCTGAAAAAGATTACATAAAAAATACCCTAATTCATTTTCGGGATCCAAAGGTTTACGGCGTCGGTTTTTCCGAAAAAGAAAATGAAAATTGGGCAAAAATATTTTGGAAAAATGGATATATTCAATACGAAGCCGGAAAAGAAATTACAAAAACTCACATCACCGGATGGTTATCCGGCGGAGATTGTATTATAAGAAAGCAGCTTTTTCAAAAACTAGGGGGATTTGATGAAATATACGCTCCGTTTTATTCAGAAGACATGGATCTTGGGTATCGGGCCTGGAAATCAGGTTATATCTTGTTATGGGAGCCAAAAAGTATTGTCCATCATAAACACGAATCCACCATGTCTAAATTTCCCAAGAGGTTTTTAGATTACGTCAAAGAAAGAAATCGTCTTTTGGCCGTCCTGAGAAATATTACCGATCCGAAAATGATTTTGGAAAACAAAATTACCATGATCTTGCGTGTTTTATCAGGACCAAATTATTTTAAAATTATCCGCGCTGCCAAAAAACAAACCAATAAATTTCCTCCACAAATTGTATACCCCAAACTAACCGACAGAGACATTTTCCGGCTTTTCAGTAAATGAAAATCATCAAAAACCGATACCTCCCTGTTCTGATTCTCTTGTTGATTTGTCTCTCCTTTTATTGGCCGGTATTTTTTCAAAAGAAAGTCGTTTTCCCCGGAGATATGTTAGTTGGGGCATATTATCCCTGGTTAGAATACAAGTGGGGATATCAAACAGGTGTACCGATTAAAAATCCATATATCACTGATATTTTCTCTCAAATATATCCGTGGAAAAAAATTATCGCGGAAATATATAAAAACGGTCAAATGCCTTTATGGAACCCATACTCTTTGTCTGGTTACCCCTTGCTGGCCAACTACCAATCAGGTGCCCTAAACCCGTTTAATCTTATTTTTCTGATTAATAGTCCACCGCTAGCCCTAAACCTCTACCTAATCTCCGGATCACTGCTGTTAGCCTTCTCAATGTATATATTCTGTTTAGAGTTATTTTCTTCCCGGGTTGCCGGCGTTATGGCAGCAATAGTCACAGGATTCACTGGTTTTTCCATCTTATGGATGCCATACGCCAATGCTAATTTTTCTCAAGCTGCGATTATTATGTCTTTATATGCCCTGGAAAAATTCTTTAAAACCAAAAAATATCATTATTTATATTTATTAGTACCTTCATTAGTCTTGCTGGTATTTTCAGGACATCTTCAACTTTTGATCTACGGAGCAATCATTATTGGGGCATATTTATTTTTTAAATCATATCAACAACATCAATTTCGCATAACTTGGCTTTTTCCATTTATTTTTGCCATCATAATCAGTTCACCTCAATGGGTGTCAACCATCGATCTTTATCATAACTCAATTCGCGAATTTGATAATTTTATAGAACAATTTAATTACGGTCTTTCTCCTTTATCAAAATTAGTTACATTAATTTCTCCGGACTTTTTTGGCAATCCCACCACTAATAATTATTGGGGTAATTTTAACTATCACGAGACCTGTATATATTTTTCTTTGATCGGCTTAATTTCTCTCGTATTTTTTATTAATAAACGATCTAAAAACAAAACCATAAATTTTTTTATATTAACTACCGTAATATCTATATTTTCAACCATCAATTTACCGATAACTCAAACCTTATATAAAATAAAACTCCCTTTGCTTTTTTCTTCCGTTCCGGGAAGAATTTCGGGAATACTTATAATTTCATCCGGAGTTTTAACGGCAGCGTTAATATCCGAAATAGAAAAACAAAAAATTAAATCAACAACCTTTTTAAAATCATCCGTCTGGTTAATTCCCTTGGTAATAATATTAACCATATTCTGTGCTTTGACTGCAAAATTTTATTCCCCATTAACCACACAGGCATATACTGCCTTTCGTAATCTGTTTTACCCATTTTTACTTCTAACCGCTCTTATTTTTTTATTATATCTTTCAACCAAAAACTATAAGTTTTTATATCTTGCCCTAATTTTTATTATATTTGACTCTTTTCGTTTTGCTTACAAAAGTACTCCCTTTGTAAAATCTGAATTTCTATTTCCCACCACTCCGTCTCTGGAAAAAATTAGCTCCGATCCGGAAATTTTTAGAATTGTCTCTGAAAAAGGGGAAATCTTACCTCCAAACACCTGGATAGGTTATAACCAACTCAGCCCTGGAGGTTACGACCCGTTAACACCTCTCTCCTATGCCAGGCAATTTAACCACTATCTCAATGACAATCCGGGTGACGGTGTTAGCCGTTATCAGGAGCTATATAGTTTCAATGCCCCCAGGCTCGGGGAATATTCAGTCAAGTATCTTTTTGCTATCAAAAGAAAACCCGATGGATCACTGAGGGGAAATCAAATAAATATAAAATATAAACCACAGGATTGGGAAAACTATTATGAAACTGCAGAGACGGTTATTCTGAAAAACAAATATTACCAGGCTATTTCAAATTACCCCATCATCTCTTGGCAACCGGGAAAAGTAATTTTTAATCTCAAAAGCCAAACTCCTCCCTCAACCTTAATCTATCGGGAGAACTATTATTCAGGTTGGCAGGCATATTCTGACGGAAGAAACATACCTATAGAAAAAGATAATCAAGGATTAATAAAAATAAATCTAAAACCGGAATATAATAAACTAACATTAATATATTTTCCAAATTATTTAAAATATTTGTTTTATATTTCCTTTTCCTTTTTTATATTATGGATCCTGCTAATATTATTTCTAATCAAAAATGAATCCCGACCTTAGTATTATTATTCTAACCTGGAATACCGCAGAAATTACCAAAAAGTGTGTTTCAACTGTGGAAAAATATTTAAAAAATAAAATTAATTATGAAATCATTGTCGCTGACAACGGTTCAACCGATAACACTGCTGAAGTTTTTAAAAATATGGATTCAATAAGATACATTAAACACGACATTAATTATGGATTTGCAAAAGGTAACAATTTAGCCACAAAACACGCTAGGGGAAAATATCTGTTATTTTTAAATTCCGATATGGAATTGATAGATGATTCTCTTGTAAAAATGTATAATTTTTTCGAAAAAAACCCATCTATTGCCGCCATAGGTCCAAAATTTCTTAATCCCGATCTCACCCCTCAAGCTTCAATATTTCCTCCACAAACTATTAAAAACGCCATAAAAGAATTTTTCTTTCAAATCCCTTCATACTCTAAATACCTTCCGAAAGACGATACCCCCACTTCGGTTTGGGCAATCTCCGGCGGAACCCTTCTTATAAAAGAAAAAACCTTTCGACAAATCAATGGTTGGAATGAAAAATACTTCTTTTATTACGAAGATCTTGATCTTTGTCGTCAACTTAACCGGCTTGGTCAAAAAATATATTATTTTCCACAAGCCAGTGTGATTCACCACCATGGCGCCAGTGGAAGAAGTCTGGCCGACGAGAGTAATCAATGGAAGAGACTAATTCCCGGTTCTAAAAAATTTTACGGTATCCCGAAACACTACTTAATAAATTTAATAATTTGGTCCGGTCAAAAATGGCAAAAAATAAAAAAAATATTTGGTTGATAATTTTACTTCTGAGTGCAATTTTTATTTCTGTTTTCTTTTCTTATCGTTTACTCGATGTCCCAACCGGTTTAACCGTCGACGAATCAGACTTTGGATACAATGCCGCCATAATCTCCCACACCGGTCGTGACGAAAATAACCGGTTTCTTCCGGTATTTGCAATTACAAAGACCGGAAACGACTGGCGTCAACCGATTACTCAATATTTTTTAGTCATCCTTTTTAAAGTCTTTAGACCGTCGGTTTGGCTGTTAAGATTCAGCAGTATTATTATCACTATCATCAGCACCTTTCTTCTTCTTTATCTTGCCAAAAAACTACTCGGTCTAACAGGCGGTATTTTTTCCGTTTTGGTTTTTCTCACCACCCCATTAATAATGATCCAATCGCATATGGGTTTAGACAATATTATGGTCATCCCATTCACCATTCTCTGGCTAATCTTTATCTATTTACATGAAAAAACAGGTAACAATAAATTTTTAATTTTGGCCGGAATTAGTATGGGCATTGGTTTTTATACCTACAAAGGCATGAGAGCAACAGTTCCTGTCTGGTGTGTTCTGACAGTTTTATACCTTTTCTATAAATCGAAATATAACCTTAAAAAATCCATTTCCTCAATTCTTTATTATTCATTATCCTTTTTTCCGTTTATTGCCATAATCCCTCTTCTGCAGTGGAAATATGCCGGAGCTGTTTTTGACCGGCAAGGAGCGGTGTTCGACACCGTCTACAATTTTATTTACCCGTACATTTCCAGTTACGACTTCGGATTTTTATTTATCAAAGGTGATGATCTTTTGTTTCATTCAACTCTTACACACGGTATGATGCTGCTCTCAACGCTACCTCTTTTTCTAATCGGGGTTTATCAAGCCATAAAGAAAGGCAAATATTGGGGATTTATTGTCATAGCCTTTTTTACGGCCCCGATGCTTTATGGTTTTGTCAATTCCGTCCACCGTGCCAGTCGTTTAATGGCCATAATTCCGGAATATACTCTTTTTACTGGTCTTGGAGCAACCTTTCTATGGCAATACAAAAACAAATTATTCGGTCGCCTAGTTATCTTCGTTATAAGTATATTGGCAATTATTAACTATTCAAACTTCCTTAATTATTACTGGTACACTTACCCCAAATTCAGCGAAAATATTTTTGGCCATATGACTCCCTACAAATCATATGAAGTTTTTGCCCGCGAAGCAAAAAACAGAAAACTGACGCCCTATATTGCCGAAGGGGTGGGGGAAAATTTCTTCAAAGCCATATATTTCCCCGATGGAATCGAACAAATAAAAAGCGATGTTCCATCTCCTAAGGGAAGTATCCTCATGACCTTTAGGCAACAGGTTCCGGAAATGGAAAAACTAAATGTCTCCATGCCAACCTACCATCTTCAGGTCAGATATTAATACCTATCAAAACGATAAACAATCCAATTAGTACCCTGAATTTCCCATTTATTTTTCAAAACTCCGTTTTTAAAAATCTGCATTTGAGTCGACGGATCATTTCGTAAACTAGCCTCATCCCCGGTACTGATTACGTATAAATTATCAGAAATCCCATACTCATCCTGTGAAAGAATTTTTTGGTTCCTAAGTCGTAACATGTCTCTATATTTCAAGCCGATACTATTTATATCTTCACTTTGTAAGACTGCCACATTCGCATTTATTAATTGTCCGCTCCTGATATCATCTGTAATCACATTGGCTATTTTATCGATCATGTACGCATTATCATATTGCGTCACAAATATTTTTGATAACGTAGGCGCTATATTAACAATTATCAAAAATATAATTAAAACTATCTGTGTTAGTTCTGCCGACTTTTTTCTTGGAGCCAACAACCATAATAAATAAAAAATCACTGAAGCAATAAAATAATGGGCTTGTAAATCACCGATAAATAAGTTAACAATCGACTGTAGTAATATCGGTAAAAAATATTTTAATTTTTCCCATTTGATTCCATCAATAAATAATAGAAGTCCGCATAAAAATCCACCAATATACACCGCCCATTCGTCACGGAATAAATAACTCATAAATATTTCCAAAACCGAAAGGTTAAGACTCTTCTGAGTACGATTAAAATACATTGCTCTGGTTATAAAAAGTCCGGGAGGGTGTGTTAGATCAAACGCCGCAAATACCAACAGTGGCAATATGGCCCCGGCCGCAAAAAAAATAATTTTAATTTTATCTTTTTTCCAATAATCAATAATTGTCACCAAACCCCACCCTACCACCGGAATTAACCCTAAATAATGATGATGAACCGCCATTCCCATCGCTAATCCCGATAACAGCATTGTCATTCTCCTGTCAAAACCATAAAGATAAAAACCCAAAGCCAGCCAAAACGGGATAAAATTTGGGTTCCAACACCATCTGCCGGTTTCTACTAACGGAAACAAAACCAACAACAATATAAATACGAGCCCCACAATTTTTTTGTTTCGTTTATTAATTATTAAAAGCAATAAAACAACTGCAACCACTCCCCAAAAAGCCGCCCCCCAAGCAGGGGACACAGCCTTAAAGTTACCTAAAACCGCAAAGGGCATCACCAGGTAATATGTCAGAGCACTATAAACCATATTTCCGTCTTCAGATATAGGTCCAATTAAGGAGATTTTCTTCTCCACCCAATATTGATGAATTTTCATCAAATCCGCCGCCTCATCTCTGTTAATCTTTGCCGTTCTTTCCAAATTATAAAACCGGCTAAAAACAAGAACCATTATCAATATTCCCCACAAAATTCTATTTCTCATCTTTTTCAATCAAGTAAAACAACGGTAACCCTTCGGGGTCCCTGATAGTTCTTAAGGTTTTAATTCCGTTTGGGGGATCCTTACTCCAATCCCAATCACCACCAACATTTCTCTCTTGAGAAATCAAATATAAAACCTTACTGTTCATCTTTCCGCTCTCTAATCTACCACCAAAGTCAACAAAACAATTCTTCTTGTCAATACAAAAACCGCCCCATCCGTCTATATTGTTCTCCATTTTATCCGTTATTTCAAAAATATTTTTTGGATCGACTTTGTTCCAAAATAAAAATCTAATTAGTGACGGTTCATAAGTATTATCCATCAATATTTTGTCGTATCTTATGGAATTATCAGCAATATATACCATTGCCTGTTTGTATCCAAAATGCCACCATCGAAAACTTTCACTTCTATAAAAATTCCAATAATAGTATTGATAATTACAAAACTCAAAAATTAAAACGCATCCAATTGTTACTAGCCATATTCTTTTCAAAGAAGTTAATCCTAATCCTGCAAAATACATCAAAGGAAATAATAAAAGAAATAGCCTGGAAGCATGATTATAGCCATCTACTGTCAAACTTGACGGAACCGGGGATAACAACAGTAACACAAGAAGCCATACGTCCGCTTTTGTTTTATTCTTTTTACCAATAGTTGTGTATAAGCCCAATAACATCAACGGGCACATTATCCAAAATAAATTTCCTACCTGACGCAATGAATGCCGAAACGTTATATCTCCATTTCTAAATAAAAAATCCGGACTAAAAGCATTTAAATAATTAAACAATATTTTTTTACCCACTATCACGTATTTGTTATAAAAAAATCTTGAAGCCAATGTATTCCCGGCGGCTTCTCTATATCTTGCCATTTCTACCACTACTTGTTCATCACTAAAAACTGAAAATTTTCCGAATCTATCAGCCGCATGCCCAAAAAATATCTGATATATCATAGGCAGAGAAAACAACAAGCCGGTAATAAACAATGTCAAACATTGTTTTCTATTAGCCTTAAATATCGCCAATGTTATCAGGGCTATTATCGGCACATAAATATTGGCGGTATTGTACGTATAAAATCCAAGACTTAACAAAACCCCGCTAACGACAATTAATCGATATATATTTTTCTTTAATCCTAAGACCAAAAACCCTGCTCCCCACAATAATAATGAAGTTAACAATGTCAGCTCAAAACCTGCCCGGCTATATTGTATATGCCAGGGGCAAATGGTAATGAATAACATTACAACAATATTAATTTTTTCTTCTATTTCCAAACTCTTCAGTAAAAAATAAAATCCTAAAATTCCCAAAACTCCAAAAAAAGCACAACACCCTCTTACTCCGAATTCATTTAATCCAAAAACTTTTACAAAAGGAATCATTGCATACATCAATCCAGGAGCCCTCCATTCAGAAAAACTATGAATATAAGTCGGTAATAAATTTCCCTTATAGTCCCTGCCGATAGTCATCAAAGAATACGACTGATATCCGGCATCCAGTTCATCCCCAAACAACTCCAAATAATCCAATCTATAAACTCTCAAAAAAACAGCTAAAAACAATATCACTACCACCAACCAATTTATTTTTCTAAACCATGCTACCATAATAAAATCACTGTTAATAATACTGGTAAAAGTATTACTACTATCTGATATCTGACAATTCTCGTTGTCACAAATAATAGTCTCTCCCAAGCATATCTGACACTTACACCGGAATTATAATATTCCATAACCTCTATTTTTCCATCCCTTGTGCCAAAACTTAATTTTCCGTCGATTATAGAAGTCGGTCTTATTAATACTCTGTAATATCTATTTTTCGAGTCGGGAATAGAATTAAAATTTATCCTGGCTTGAGTAGTGTCACCAAGGTTAAAACCATTAAATTTTTGTATTGCCACAATCTTCCCCTTATCATCAAAAAGTAACACCTCGAGTTCATCTCTACTTTCCAGATTTGGATTTTTAAAAAGTACATCTATTCTGTTCAGTAGATTATTACTTGCTTGAAAATAATCCTCATAACTCTGAACCTCGCCTAATTTTTTAAACATAGTTTGAGAATTAGAATCTAAACTCACTACCAACTTTGTGGGAACCAGACTAATAATAAAAATAATAATAAATAGAAAAAAAGCAACAAACAATTCACCTATAACTAGCCTCACTAATCTATTTTTTATTAAAAACTTTCTTGTTAGCACAACAAACAATAAACCAATAAACAGCCACTCCGGCGATAATGGAATGACATAAATTATTTAATAAAACACCATCAATTCCTCTACTAGTTAACATCTCGTTTATATACGGTAAGTTAACCAGGTTTGAATTAATCGGAGAAAATAATCCCCAATACAAATACTTATCATTAAACAAAAGGATTATTCCCGACAACGCCGGCAACATAACCACAAACCACCACCATTCTGCAGATATCGCCAATAATACTGAAACAAAAGGCATCATCCAAATAAACCATTGGGGATGAAAATGAGTAAAGCCAAGAATTAATAAGGTACTGGTTGCCAATAATGAATTCAAAAGATATATATTTCTGGACAGTTTATTTTTAATTCCGATCATTGCCAAACTCACCAAAAGAGTCGGCACAATTAACAGCTTATCACCCATTCCGATATCCAAAAAACTATCAAAAATCCTGGTTGATAAACCGGAAAGCATTACATCGTTTTTGAAATATTCAAATTTTAAAAAAGGAAAAATCGTTGCCACATAAAAAAATATAGGTATCAATACTAAACCTATTTTATCGATAAACTTCTTTTTCGGATAAACCAGCGCCAACATTATTGCCCAAATCAAAGGATAGTTTTTTATTGAACCACCCATTCCAAACAATACAAAAGCCAAAATCGGTAAATCATAATAAAAATATAAACCAAGCAAAAACGGAAATATCGCCAAAATATCGTTCTGCCCCATAATAATAGCCGAATACAAAGTAATGGGATTAAAAAACCAAATCATTGTCGCCCTTTTTGCAACTTTTTCAGTCAGGCCATTCTTAACTAAGGTTTTAAAAATTAAAAAACCCGACAATAAAACCAATATAATTAGCGGAAATTTAGTTGCCAAGTTGTACAAATAAATTCGATCATCTTTAAAAGCAATATTACCGCCAATCTTTAGCCAATCAACAATTTTGTTACCTCCGATCAATTTAACTAGGGGTAATTCCGCTTTCAATACCCAAAAATGCATCGGCGGATAATGAAACTTTGGTGCATCATCTTTATTTCTATCTAAATAAGTATATATATCCCATACTTTCCCGTCGTTTAGGATCGGATAATACAATACCAACTTTGTATCCGGGTGGTAAGTAAAAGGAGCTATCAAAAAATACACCACCATCGCCAAAAGTATTATTTTTTTCATACTATTCAACAGTAATTATACTCGCTGTGTTGTAAAGCACATTTTTAATAATTTTTATTTTCGCCCCGGGCACCGCTTCTACCTCGGGAATCGGAATATCCGATGAAGCCCAAAAAACAGTTTTTCTCAAATTTTTATCAACCGGCCAATCCACTTTTCTGAATTCATATTTACCAAAATCAAAATTAAGATTCCCCAATACTCCGGGTTTTGGCCTTATCCCGGCATAACTCTGGATTGTCGCCGGATCAAACTGCTGATAAAACAACAAGAATATATAATTCTGAGCATGAGGACTGTCGATTATCACTTTTTCATAATCATCTTGGATACTTTTCAGATATGGCATCCCTTCTTTGTATCCGCCGGGCTGGTATTCGCCATTATTTTCATAAGGAGAATACAACAATTCATTATTAATCGTATATATTGCTGACACCGCCATTATTGCGACAAAGCCGGCCAATAACCCTTTTTTAACGAACACAGACATCACTATACTATTTACATATCCAAATACCTGACATACACCCAGAGCCACAATAATCTCCAGTGCCGGATAAATGTTCAAAGATCTTAAAGGGTGATACCATGTCCAGGTGGCCGCTGCTGGAGCAATTCCAGCCACTATCCAATAAACCAAAAAACGCATTTTAAAAGATCTCCTTACCATTTTGACTAAGTATAAAAACCCAAAGATAAAAAATATTCCCTCCAACCAACCAAACATTCCCATCCTCACAATAAACATCGGCGACATTTTCACCCACTGAAAAATCCTCTCGTTCAGATTAATAGGGGAGACATAAGAAAAAATATGGCCGCTGATTATCCCGCCCAAATAATACAATGAACTTATGGGGCTGACTAATTCTCTTGGTGAATAAGGGTAAAATTTAGAAAAAACATTTTCCTGTTTAAACCTCGTCAACACATTGCCTCCGGAATTAACCAAAAAAATCGGAGCACAAAGCATTATTAACCCAACCAAAGGCATAATCCTTATATAATTATTCTTGATATATGAAATCATCCCTCTCCAAAAATCTTTTTTAAACACTCTCTTTATAGGATCCAGCGCCCAAAATATCAAAATCAATGGTGCACTTAATCGGGCCGAATGGTAACTGTAAATAGCGGCCGCAAAAAACAATATTGACAAAAACATCCGAAATTTCTTTTTTGTATTAATTAAAAACCAACATCCGGCAATAAAAAAACAAGCTGATAGGTTTGCTTCAAAAGCATTACGGGAAAAATGAATCCTCCATGGTTGAAAGGACAAAATAGCAAAAGACAATAATAGCAAATATTTATTTTTTATAAATTTCAAAAGGAACAAAAATAAAAAAATTAATGACACTACCCCAGCCATGGCCGACACCATCCTCGTCGTTGTGTCATTCAACCCTCCGAAAAATATAAAAGGGATAGTCAAATATGAATACAGTGCCGGTTTAAAATCATTAAATGATCGCAAGGATAATGGTAGAAAATTACCGTATTCATCTCTACCGGTCTTTAGTAAGCTATAGGCGTTATATCCCAAAGCCGCCTCGTCAAAACCCAATGATGCCGGAGACTTGTCAAGACCGATAAATCGGACAAACGCGGCGACAATAACAATTACCACGAAAATAATCAAAATAACTTTTCGGTTTATCATTCTCTGATTGCTAAACCTATATCGTTCCCATACTGATTAGCAATCGTGTCCCTCAATCGTCTATACGTAACAAATCTCCACCCCTGGCTTTGGGCAACTTCCTTCCAGTTTTCACTGATATCATTTTTAAACATCGGTCCGATAAACTCTCCGCCAAATCCGGCATAAATACTTCCCGAAGGCACCTTGTCGGATATCGCATTAAAATTATTAAACACAATATTTGGTTGGTTACATCCATTCCCCAAATAGTATCGACAATACGATTTTGCATCACCAATTAAAGTGGTGATCTGGATCTTTGAAAAACGCGATAAATCCATATTCTTTAAATTCTCAAACCAAAACTGATAAGCCAGGGGTCTGTTATCAAACCAATATTCTTTTCTGACAGTCAAATCATAAAAATTTATTCCGAAGCTGTAAATCATCATAAACATCATCCCAAACAAAAAAATTCTCGATTTAAGACTGGCTACTGCTTCGGCAATTATCAAAGATATTGGCAATATCAAAAATATCATTCTCAATCCTTTCTCCCCATCGGAAAAAAGATAATTAATCAAAGAAACTACCAAACATATCACCAACAAATTAATCATTCTTTTATCTTTTATTTTTGTTAAAAAATAAATTCCGACAATAAACAAATAAATCTCCGGCCAATAAAACATTACCGTTGATTTCTGTTCCATCGGGTGAACCTCTTGAAAAAATATCGTTTCCATATCAAAAAAAGGCAAAATTTCACTCAAAACATTTTTATAAACAAAGAAATATTTATTGTAACCAATTCTTCGCCACCACAAAGAAGCTGAAATCCTTGGGTTTAAAGTATCCTCGCTTGAAATTCTGACCGTTACTCCGTCCTGAGCTTCTTTAAGAGATAGTTTTGAAAATATTGACGGGCGACTTAAAAAAACCAGGTTAACAGTAGCTGTTAATAAAACTATTCCTAATCCGAATATTATAAATTTTTCTTTCTTCACAAATCGGGAGAAGAAATATATCGCCCCGATTACAACAAATATTTTAAATACAATTAACGGATGGATAAGCCATAAAACAAAAAAAATAGGTGAAATAAAAATAAAAAAACATGACCATAAAACCACCCTCTCCGCAACATATCTTCTGATTGTTTCGTACCACACTTTCAGACACGCAAATAATAAAAAATACGTCAGAAGCCTTATACCCCATAAGGACCAATTACCGCTAATGCTGAAAAAATTCAATATCTTCAATTGTTCCTCCGTGGGGGGGTAGTTAATTTTTACCGCCGCTGCCAACTCGACAACCATTGTCAAACAGAAAACAACCACTCCTAACCATTTTTTCATTAGCTTTAGTATAAAATATATGGTGTCAAATGGAAACTAGACGTCTTTATCTTATACTCATCATATCATTGGCTATATTCTTACGAATCGGGAAAATCAACACCTTTCCGCCGTCACTATTCTCCGACGAAGTCGATGCCGGTTATCAGGCTATGACTTTTAACAAAAACCATACCGATTATTTTGGCAATAAATTTCCGATTCATTTTCACTCTTTTTCTGATTGGCGAACCTCTCTTCAGATATATTCCGTTTCTATCTTCCAAAAAATTACTAACAATCCGGAAATTTCTGTCCGTCTGCCGTCAGCCTTTTTCGGAATTCTTTCTGTCATTGTCATTTATCTTCTTACTAAATCACTAATTCCGACCCTTCTTTTTGCAATTTCCCCATGGGCAATTCACTACAGCCGAACTGGATTTGAAGTTTCTGGCATGATTTTTGTAATTTTATTCGGCATCTACTTCTGGCAAAAGTTTTTAAGAACCAATAGGTACCTTTATATTGTTTCATCCTCTCTATTTTTTTGTCTATCCCCATACTTTTATAGTACGGCCAAGTTGTTTCTGCCGATTCTTGCAATCCTAATGTTCTTAATTTGGCAAAAAGAAATAAAAAAAATCGGACCAAAAAAAACAATCCTCACTATCCTTTTCTGCTTCTTAATACTATCTCCATTGATTATCGACACCCTTTCCGGCCGCGCCGGCTTTCGTTTTTCCTATATCAGTATTTTCACCGAACCTCATCGCGAACAGGTAGTCGATTCTCTCCGCTATCAGGACATCCTCCAAAGTCATCCGGGCGAAATAGGCGTAAAAACACCCTTCCTTTCTTATATTTTTCACAATAAATATCAACTTTCCATAAAACGGTTTATTAGCAATTATATTTCTGCCTTTTCAACCGACTTTCTTGTAATTAAAGGCGACTCAAACCCCCGTCACGGTTTCGGAGATCACGGGCTCATATACTTCATAGATTATTTTTTAATTTTTACAGGAATTTTTTTTGGATTAAAATCAAAAAATAAACTCTCCGTATTTTTCCTGGGGTTATTATTAACTTCACCTATTCCTTACGCTCTGACCCGAGACTCGAATTCTCCTCACGCCACCAGACTTATTCTGATGCTCCCGTCAATAATTTATTTCTCTTATCTTGGAATCAATTACTTCCGATCTCTTAATCGACGCCTTTTTTATCCCTTATTGATCTTATTTTTTCTCTCCTTTGTAAACTTTGGACACTACTACTATTACCATTACCCGGAAGATTCTGCCCGCTATTGGCACACCGGTATGAAAGAAGCCATTCTTGCCTCTAACTCATACCTAAATGCTCCGATAGTCTTTTCCGATAGTTACGAGCCTTTTCTTCCTTTCTTTCTTTTTTACAAACCTTACAACCTTCATTCTCCTTCCGTCTCTGATAATCTAAAAGAAATCAACAACACTTCATTTTCCGGTCAGATTTTAGATAATAAATATTATTTCGGGCAAATAAATTGGTCAAACTTATCTGAATTACCAAGCAATACTGTCTTTGTTATCCCAAAATCAGAATATGAAAATCAAAACCAAAAAACTTTCACCAATAAACAAATAATTAAAAAGAAATATATAAACCAGGAAGAATTTTATTTACTGACAAACAATGAATAAAAAAATAATCATTTTTGTTATTTTTATTCTCGGTCTGATCGGGAGCTATAGGTTATTCCGCCCTGGCTACTTTTCTATGCAGGACGATATTCACATTTTCCGTTTACAGCAATTTGATAAATGCGTCTCTGACTTTCAAATTCCCTGCCGAATGATTCCCGACGGGGGAATGGGTTATGGTTATCCGTTGTTTAATTTTTATCCTCCCGCCCCTTATGCTTTAGCCGAAATATTCCATCTTGTTGGATTTTCTTTTATCAACAGTATTAAAATAGTCTTTATTGCAACTTCTCTTATTCGTCCTCTGGGCATGTTTCTATTATCTTCATTTTTCTTTGGTCCGGCAGGGGGGCTAATTTCTGCTATTCTTTTTGCCCTCGCTCCATATCAAGCCACAAACAGTTTTGTCAGAGGAGCCATTGCTGAAAATCTAAGCCTAAGTCTTATTCCGTTCGTCCTTTGGTTTTTATTAAAACGACGGTATTTTCTTTTTTCCATAAGCCTTTCTCTCTTGGCCCTTTCCCATAATTTAACTCTGCTATACGCTCTTCCGCTACTCTTAATATTTTCATTCTCTCCAAAACAAAACACCAAAAAAACTATTGTTTATACCCTTTTAGGATTAGGGGGGGCATCATTCTTCCTCATACCCGCCTTCTTCGAAAAACAACTCACTACTGTCAACACAATGACTCAAGGCTACTTTTATTTCGTTAATCATTTTGCCACTCTCAAACAACTTTTTATTAACCACAATGATTGGGGATACGGTGCCTCTCTTTGGGGCCCGGTTGATGACATGTCCTTCCAGATTGGTTATCTACAATGGATTCTTCCGGCCATTGCCGTACTTCTAATAATAAAGTCAAAAATAAAAAACAAAACTTTTTTTATCTTTTTATTTTTACTTGGAATTTTTTGTTTATTTCTAACCCACAATAAATCCACTTTTATTTGGCAGATAGTTCCATTTTTATCTTTTTACCAATTTCCTTGGCGCTTTTTGGCTCCTGCTATATTTTGTTTTTCCCTAATCTCCGGCTTTCTTGGCTATAAAATAATAGCTAAAAAATACAGAATTATATTTATCTCTCTACTTTTAACGATCGAGATCATTCTTAATTTTTCTTTTTTCAAAGAAGATATTTGGTACCCGGCTCTTACTGATCAACAAAAATTGTCAGGAGAAAATTTAGTTACCCAAAGCGGTGCCGGTCTCAAAGATTATTGGCCAAAATACGGACAAAATTTTCCATTATCATTCGCTCCGGTTACCCCCTCGGTTTTGACCGGTAACGCCACTATCATTTCCTTTTCCAAAATCTCCAATTCGGCCACTAGTACCATTGATGTAAGTTCTGAAAATGCTTTGGTTGTTTTGCCAATCGTTTATTTTCCGAATTACAAAGTTATTATTAATGAAAACCCTTCATCCTATTTAATTGATCGAAACTTAGGTCTAATAAATCTTGATCTATCGACAGGCAAAAATAATATTAAAATAATCTTCTTCAACACTCCCATCAGAACCATCTCAAATCTGATTTCTATTTTCTCTTTTATCGGGTTAGGATTATTCTATATATACCGGCATGAAAATTAAAACAGTTATCGCTTTTACTCTAATTTTACTAATCGCAATTTTCTTCCGTGTTTACAGGCTCAACACTCTCCCTTCCTCTCTTAATTGGGATGAAATATCTCATGGATACAACGCATATTCTCTCCTAAAAACCGGCAAAGACCAATGGGGGAATCCTTGGCCGATTTTCAATTTTCGCGCCTACGGTGACTACCCCACCACTCTCAATATGTATCTGACAATACCCTTTGTTGCCATATTTGGCCTAAACGAATGGACCAGTCGGCTTCCCTGTGCCATTGCCGGTATTATTTTTGTCATTCTTTCATACTTTTTGGGATTACTAATATTTAAAAACCAAAATAAAGCTCTTTTATTAATGCTTTTAACCGCCATTAGTCCATGGACCCTTTTTCCTTCTCGCGCGGTCTTTCAATCTACCATCGCCTCGACTGTCATGTTGGCTGGATTAATTCTCATAATGCGTAAATTTTCTATCTGGGGTTATATTCTTTTAGCTCTTTCTATGTTTGCCTATCACAATACCAGAATTATCGCCCTGCCTCTCGGGTTAGCGGCCATTTTTATATACGGTAAAAAACTCAATCCCAAGAAAAATTTTGTCTATGCCCTTATCTTTTTTGTCATCACCGTTCCGTCAGTCATCAATCTTCTATCACCTGATTCCCGCGCTCGCAGCCAATGGGTGGGAATACTCTCTCCGATTGCCATTAATGAAATTAACGAAAATCGGCGCCTTTATACCGGGCCACCGCAACTAAATCGGATTATTAATAATAAACTAACCTACTTTGTCCCGAAATTTTTCAAAAATTATCTAAACCTCTTTAATCCTCTTCCCTTATTTTTTACCGGCTCCGGCCAATTTCAATTTAATGTTGTTCGCTATGGGCTTCTCTTCAGTGTTTGTCTACCATTCTTTTATCTTGGCCTGATAAAATTTGTCAAAAATATTAAAAACAATCAGCATCACCAATTTTTAGCTGTTTGGTATTTTCTGGCTCTTTTGCCGGCCGCATTAACTACCGGAGATTTTCCCACCATCCGCGCCGCTACTATTCTGCCTTTACCCTTTATTCTGATTATTCTCGGACTTGAATATCTCCCGAAAATTATTCCTGTCTTTACTATCCTTATC
>Ga0247841_10001333_pt1 | contig 56920 bp, 52 predicted proteins | sample LaCruzMarch2015__2_FD_192410 | JGI IMG/M metagenome (GOLD analysis project Ga0247841, IMG submission 192410) | Freshwater microbial communities from meromictic Lake La Cruz, Castile-La Mancha, Spain - LaCruzMarch2015_18m | ecosystem: Environmental > Aquatic > Freshwater > Lake | place: Spain... | reverse complement strand
CTTCCTTTAGTTGCATAGGGATACTTTCAAGGGATACATTTAGTTGTTAAAACACCATAAACACTGAGTTTAGGACTCGCTATATGTAGAATTTTGCACCGTTAAAATCCTAAAGTTTAAAAAGGTTTCTTAAACTTGCTTATTGAGGATGTTTAATAAATGAAGATGATTATTAGATTATCTTTGTGTGTTATATCTTTTTTGTTTATATTTAGTGTTTTTGCAGATGTAGTAAGAACTGGTAAAGTTACCTTCTCAGCGTATGAAAAAGATGAAAAAACCGGATTTATGGTAATATGCTACTATATGATGAATGCAGATGGAAGTGATATAGAAAAGTTAGTTGATAGGAATATCAAAGATGGGAACGAAATATATCAGGTTCAGGGACCATTTTCCCTCTCACCGGATTGCAAAAAAGTAGTTTTTTTAATAAACGGAGAAAATGCTAGAAACATAGCTATACTTAATATAGAAAGTCATAAAATAGAGAATCTAACGAAGAAAACTATTAATGTTAATACTCCTATTCATCCCCGCTGGTCGTCTGATGGTAGGCAAATTATATTCAGTGATATTTCTACTAATAACATATATATTATAGATTCAGATGGCTCTAACATTAAGAAAATCGGCAATGGAAACAATCCTGACTGGTCTCCTGACGGACAAGAAATAGCATTTGCTGATGGTGATAACATTTTCACAATGCGTATTGATGGTAGTAACGAAAAAAAAATAGCAACAAGCCCAACACAATTTCTGAATCGTTTAAGATGGTCACCCGATAGAAAACAGATACTTTTCACTACTTATAGGAATGATGGCGTCAATCATGTTTATTTAGTGGATTCAGACGGTAATAACTTAATGGAAATTAATGATCCAATTGGTTATGTCTGCTGGTCGCCTGATGGTAAAAAGATTGCATTTGTCAAGCAAGATAGTGGTAAACCGTGGAATGAAGTTCATATCTGGGTGATGAATCCTGATGGTAGTGAGCCAAAGAGATTGACGAATAATGAAGGCGGAGAATCAGATATTGACTGGCGAGCTCCAGTATTCATTGGAGTTAGTCCGTCATCAAATACTTTAAAAACTATGTGGGGAAAGGTTAAGAGTTCTCCATGAGGCTTCTTGAAAAAATCTATTTCTATAATAAAAGGAGTCAAAGACATGCTGAAAACAATTAAAGCCAAATATAAACACGGTATCTTTGAACCTTTGGAAAGAATTAATCTTAAAGATGGAATAGAAGTAAATCTAACTATTGATAACTATTCAGAGGAATTATCCGAAGAAGAAAAGGATCGACTATTCCTTTCCTCCGCTAGTGGGTGGAAAGACATTGTAGATGAAAGTTTCCTAGATGAAATATATGAACAAAGAAAACGTAAAACACGCCCAGAGGTAAAATTATGAATCTAACTTATTTGGTTGAAACTGACTGGGCGGTTCATTGGCTATGTGGAAAATGGAGGGAACTCCCTAATTCGCTTAAATTTATCTATGTCGCTTCAGGAAAGGAATTATTACATGAAACCAGAACGAGTTAACCTTACAAAAGAACAAATTGTAGAATTTTGCCAGAAACACCATATCAAAAAATTCGCTTTTTTCGGTTCAATTTTAAGGGATGATTTCCAACCAAACAGTGATATAGACATATTGATAGACCTTGATTATAGCGTTCCAACAGGTCTTATGGAAATCGCAGGAATGGAAATAGAACTCTCAAAAATGATAGGTAGAGAAGTAGATTTGAGTACGCCTGATGATCTTAGTGATTACTTCCGGGATAAAGTATTAGCACAAACCGAGGTTTTATATGAACGAAGATGATCTTATTACAAGATAAATTTGAATATACTTTGGGATACCGTAGAAATCAATCTTCCAGAACTAATAAAAGAACTGGAAAAGATACCAGAGCTAAGATAATATACAAATTGTCTAACGGAGGTAATATATGATAAGTTCTGAGATAGCGCCACACTTGGAATTTAAGAATATGGTATTCTTGGGCTTTTTCAATCAACCGAAGTGATGCTTTTCGCTCTTGGAAACGCAGGGCGGATTGGCATATTTAGAGCTTAAATTATTATTATGGATATAAATTTGATCCAGTCTTACATAGCCTTTAAGTCGCCATCTCCACGAAATATGCTGGTATTACTCGACCCGTCTCAAATATTACCTACCAGTGGTACTCTAAATGTGTTAGATCGGGATTTTAAGATAATCCCTTATGAAAATGATCTCCAGATCAGGGATATACTCGAAAAACGTAAAGATAACATGCAGAATGATAGGTTTTGCATAATAACATCAAAACACGAAGACGAAAACCTGATCATCTCCGATTACATTGCTCGAAGTAGCCGAATTGAGATAACGCCTCAAATTCTGCTTGAGTTCTCTCAGAATGGATATAACTGGCTTGATAACGTGAACCAGTTACGGAATTCGGATTTCTGGGATAACCTTGAGAAACTACGGAAATTCAGAGAACCACTCCCCGGACGTATATCTTCAGCAGAATGTAATGCGGTGATTCTTTCCGCTATACTGAATATTGACCTTTTGAAGACACTCTTACCCACCGAAGCCATTGAACTACAGAGGAAAATTGATAGAGACGAGAAGATCGCTGACCTTCGTAATAAATATCCACAACTGGTAAGTTTCCTTGAACAGAAGGTACATGAAGCGATCCCGCTGATGGCGAAGATCGGTACTGACGAAGACCTTGCGAAATTTCTCTGGTTGTCTCATTCATTGTCTCAACACAGCGAGAATTACGAATTACTGCTACCCCGCATACTCGGACACGACATCTGGCAAAAATACGGTGAAATTCCGTTGGAAAGGGCAGAGGAGATATGTGAGCAGTTAATAGAGCGTGATCCGAATCGTGTACTGAATCAGATCAAAATCGTAGAAGAATGGCTGAATCAGGACGAAGAAAAGATGCGGCTATTCAGAGGATGGCTTGGGACAAGCGGCGGAAACATCACAAAAGCTGGCGAATACGCTTCTAAAGAAAGATGCTTCTGTATCCCCTTAAAAGAGGCTCTCCGCACAGTTGCTAGGGCTATGGTATCATCTTCCACATCTATCGCTGTAACCCAACAGTTGATAGATGCAATCCTGAAAAACATAACTACGAGGCATTTGTTCCTGCAAGACGATTCTAGCTACGTGCGTATCAAAGACACTTTCGACGAGTTTTCGTTTATTTGTGAATTTTTGAATCTCATAAGCGAGATAAAGAAGAAGGACTGGTGGCATTCCAGAGATCGAAGGGATGATATAAACTCATGGACTCAGGATATATATCCAAAATACCTTTCACGATTAGAGATGATACGTGACAGAATAGAAACGCTAAACTTCAAGTGTGACCTCCTTTCATCTGCTTTGATCCAGAAGATGGTTGATGATGTAAAGCAGTTAATGACAGGATTTAGTGAAAGCTTCTCCGACCTTATCCAAAAGCATTATTCGCTCTGGGTTATGGAAGTTGAAAAATCCAGACCAATAATGATGACGGATTTCATATCAAAAATTTTTCGACCTTCGTTTGATAAATACATAAAAAGTAATGATCAGTCAGCATACATAATCATTTTTGACGGTATGAGATGGGACGAATGGGAATTGCTGAAACCCAGTATATTGCAGACGTTTCATGGTAAGCTTGCAATGGAGGACGTTATTCCAGTCGTGTCTATTCTACCAAGCACAACGGAATGGTCAAGGGGTTCCATATTTGCGGGTAAGTTTCCCAGAGATTTTCATTCAGATAACGAAAATGAGTTACTGGAGTCAGCTTTAAGACCTTTACAGGTTGCACAGGTTCAGACTTCAGGTGAATCGCCCGGTCAGAGGGATAATATGCTCAAGTTCCTTGATGAGAAGGTACAGATCAAGGCAGTAGTTTTTTCGCTGATTGATTTAAAGATTCACACTACAACGCAGAATCTCGTCACATTATACGAGGAGGTGCAAGTCAATTTTAACAATACGATCCAGCCATATCTGGAAAAAATCCCATCAAATTCGCTAGTTTTCATCCTGTCTGATCATGGGTTTGTAGAGTTGGTGGGAAAAGGTATAATTGCACCCGATAGGAGTCAGGCGGATCCGCACAGGCGATATATAGGGCTAAAAAGCTTTAACAATCCCAATAACATTACGTCCACAGATTTCGTGTTTTTCAGCACAGAGAACGCAAAGATGCCGTCAGAGTCAGGTATATTGAAATATGGGTTTGCAAAATCGGGAAGGTACGTAACTTCTGCAAAAGAACAAGAATCCGCTCGTACTGTTCGATATGCTCATGGTGGAATATCAATGCAGGAGATGATCATTCCCTGCGCAGTTTTCGTTCCCCGAAGCGAAGGTCAGTTGACAATGTTCTAGTGGCGTTGTAAAATAAAATGAAAAGACCACCAAGACGCCTTAATTATAAACTTTTAATTCTTTTGGTTTAACACGCTTTAGATTCAATTTTCTCTGACGTATGAATTCATCAGATTCTTCTCGAATTCTTTTGATTCTCTGTTCAGGAGTTAATTCTTTTTCTTCCTCGTAAATCTTTTCCATTATTTCGTGGATTTCTCTTAGACCTTTAGATTCCTTCATGGCTTGATCGCCTCCTTTGGAGAACATATTTCAACATCAATCTAATCTAATTATATCAGACTAATGTGGATTTTTCAATCATATTAAAACAATTTCTTGAGCCGAAATTTTAGTACGTAAGTTCCACAAAATGATGCTGTCTAATAAACTGTTGCTATGATATAATAACTTATATAACCTATTCGTAGATGGGAAAGAGGGGAAGCAATATGATACCATCGTCAAAAGAAGCCAAATTATTTTTGACTCTCCCGATAATCTCCATTACCTTGCGGTTGAAGCCGACAGTATTTATCTAGTGGAGATGGCTATTAAGTCTGGTTCTTCAAAGTAGGTATAGACCTGTGTGTTTTATCGTCAATTCCACACTATTAGTTTGCCAAACCGTAATATTATAAGGATTTTTCACTAAGAAGGAGTACAAAAAAAATGAAATTAGCCACAATGGCCGGTCAGAATGATGACCCAAAAAAGATAAGTGATATGGGCTTTGAAGGTGTTCAGCTTATGCTCGATCAATGGAATGCCACAGACCTTAAATACACTGACGAAGAATATGCTGAGATTAAAAGGAAATTTTACGCAGGAGGATTGCAGATCGTTGCACTGTGCGGATATGTTGACTTTCTGGATGGTGATCCGTCAGTTAGAGTTGAGCAAGTCAAAAAAGCCCTGATCGCCGCACCAAAGGTTGGCGCTAAGATAGTCATAACGTGGGGAGGTTTCAAAAAGCCGGGCATGGACATCGAATCAGCACGCAAGCAGGTGACTGATATGCTTGCCCAAATAATGCCAACTGCTGTTGAAAATAACGTATATCTAGCAATTGAGATGTACGATCAATGCGTAATTGGAACTCCAAAGGAGATCGTAAATGCTATCAAAGCTTTGAATACAAATAATCTGATGATTATTATGGATCCGCCTAACGTATTCAAAGCATCGGATTTGGGCAAGATTCCAAAGGCGATTGACGAGATAGTGAATAGCGCCGCAGGAAACATAATCCTCGCACACGCAAAAGATATGCTTTTCAAGGACGGTAATCGTGAACTGCCACACGCAGGCGCAGGACAGATGGATTATCCCGCATATATAAGTGCCTTAAAGCGAGCCGGATATGATTATTTCCTTGTTGTTGAGCATGTCTCCCCTGAGACCATCGAATCTGCAAGGGATCATGTCCTGTCGGCATTGAGTTAGTGACAAGAGCATACATTCCCCCTAGCCTTTCCCCGATCTTGGGGAGAGGAACTATTTGCATTAATAAATCCATCTTTTAACGTCCTTGCCAACAATAGAGACAAAGTTTATCTTTTGGTAGACCAATTGCCTTTACCATATCATCTAATAATTGATAACGCAGAGAAGTGACGCCAATATCACGTTCTATCCATTCAACCATTTGCTGGTATTTTGGCGAATCAGGATCAAGATAATCGCTGACGTCCTCAATATTGTGACCTTCGATTGCTCGTATCGCTTGACGTGCCGCCAATTCATCAATCTCCCTAGTAGAAGATAGAAAAATGCAGGGGAACATTAGAGGTGGACATGCTGGTCTAATATGTATTTCTTTAGCATTTGCCTGCCATAATTTCCTAACGGTCTCGTTTTTGAGCTGAGTACCTCTAACAATCGAATCCTCACAAAGTACTATTCTTTGCCCATTAATGATGTCTTCATTCGATATTAGCTTCATCTTTGCTATATAGTCTCTTTCTTCCTGTGACACAGGCGTATAGCTTCTGCCGTAAGAGGACGTATATTTAACGAGTGGTCTGCGAAATGGGATGCCTTTCTCTGCGGCATATCCAAGTCCATGACTCGTTCCTGAATCAGGTACACCTGCGGCATAATCAGCCTGAACGTTATCACGCTTTGCCAAAGCACAACCACAACGTTCCCTGACTAACTCGACTTGAATTCCCTCAAGGCAGGACGAAGGAAAACTACTATAAATCCAAAGAAAGGAGCAAATTTGTAAATTATCTGGATTTCCCTCTTTTACCTGTAAATAGCCGTCTTTAGAAATGAGATCAATCTCTCCCGGTTGAAGAAGATTTGTAATAGTATATCCTAAATTAGCAAAGGCACAACTCTCAGAAGCCACAGCAATGCTTCCGTCTTTAATGCCAATAGCTAAAGGGGTACGTCCATATTTGTCTCGCCCTGCATAAATATGTCCATCTTGAGTTAAGAGCAGAACAGAAGCAGAACCCTCAATTTGATCAAACAGACTACTAATTCCGATGACGTAATCTTCTTCTTGAGCAATTATCTTAGCGCATATCTCAACAGAATTAATCTTACCATCGCTCATTTCACTAAAAACGTGACCATTTGCCTGAAGACTTTTCGCAAGTTTTTCCGCATTGTTTATCAGCCCCAAAATGACCAGAGAGAACTCCCCCATTCGAGAACCGAAAATCAAAGGCTGTGACTCTCGAACACCAGTAATGACGCCGATACCATAATTCCCCTTTAATTCTGATAGTGTATGATAAAATTTCCCTCTAAACTGATCGGAGCCAAGCTTATGAATCTCATGTTCAAAAAAATCTCCTAAAACAGCCAGACCTGCTCTTTCTGCTCCCATGTGTGAATGATAATCTGTTCCATGAAATAGGTCTCTAACGCAATCATTTTGACTCACCACACCAAAAATTCCAGACATTAGCTCTCCTTTTCTGAATAGTATAAAGTATACGAACATTAGGACTAATTATGACAGAATCCCTTTATATTACGAGTTTTTCACTTATAGAAACTTATAGAAATAGAAAGAATTTAAACACGGAGACACAGAGGCACGGAGAAAAAGGATGAAGGCGGAAGGATAATGGATGAAAAAGACGAAACGAGTATTATAATTTCATCCTTCATACTTTCTCATTCCTCTCCGTGCCTCTGTGTCTCCGTGTTTTTTCATGAATTGCGACTATTCCTCAACTAACTGAAAAACTCGTTATGTTTGAAAATTACGTCATCCAGCTTATCTTCGCTGATTCCTGCCTCAGAAAGTATCTTTTTTTGTATCGAGAAATCGCCAAATTCTGCGATTCTGTGCGTATCAGTACCCAATGATAACTTTACCCCTTCGTCAACGCAGGTACGGATGAAATAAACGTCTGGATCAGGATAATTATGGCTGTTTATCTCCAGAGCAACGCCTTTCTCTTTCGCTTTCATAACAATTGGACGAGTTACTTCTCTGGGAATTTCCATTTTATGCGCCCTGAAAATTCGGGTTGGATGCGCAAGAATGTCAATATCGCTCTCCAATAACATCATTGTAAAATCCATGAACTCCGTGAGTAATATTTTACTATCCAGCCCATTATTAAGGCATGGAAGCCAGTGTATCCCGCCGATCAGTATATCTAGCTTATCACGATATTTTGTATTAAAAACAGCTTTTCCGTTTTTGGCTACGTCAATCTCTGTTCCGATCAATAGCTTCGGACCGTTTGTCTGACTGAGTTTTTCTTTGTAGCCTGCGAGCATATCGAGGTATCCTTCAAACTTGCGATCCCCGGTTTCGCTTGCCTTCAAGAACAGATTATAGTCATTTATATAATCATATTGCCATGCTGATTTCTCATCAAAATAGAGATGATGGGCGTGATCTGTCACAGTGAAACCCTTTAAGCCCTTCACTTTTGCTATATTAATGAAATTATCAACCGTCAATTCGCCTTCGTGACAATAAGACAAAGTTGTGTGTGCATGATAATCAAAATCAAAAACCATTCGTAATCTCCGAACTTTATTATTAGCCACGGATTAAACACGGATTACACCAATTAACGAATTGCACGAATTTTTCTTATTTATATTCGTGTAATTTGTCCCTATTCGTGACATTCGTGATAAAAAAATTGGGCATGGTTCACAATCAAGGTAACACTTTTTAATCAGAAAATTAACCACAGATGAACACAGATACACACAGATTTGAGAAGATATAGGATACTAATTACTGATTACTATCTTGTATCATGAATCCTGCATCTTTTCTTCTATCCGTGTTCATCTGTGTTTATCTGTGGTTTCATAATGAATTGTTACCTGAATCCGTTTAGAAAGTGAACCATGCCAGTATTTTCCGTGAAAATCCGTGTTTCATCCGTGGCTAAAAAACGTGCTTATGCTTTTTCTAATACTAATAACCAATCCTGAAAGATGGGTGGTCTTGGTGCTTGCCAATTGCCCTCATTATCAGGAGTGACTGTACCAATATCAGTTTCCTTGCCGTTTTGCGGGTCCACATAGAATGCACGATAGGTAACATCTGACTCAACACCTTTAACTTGAGGCGCCATATATCCGGGTAGGTATATAATGCGAGCTACCTTCGGCACACCAGCGCAATATGGAGCACGAACGTTTTCTTTTGTTGCATGGTTAGCAACCCATTCTGGATGAGATTCAAACTGCCACCACGGGTAGCGCATCAGCAAAGATTTGCCAATACCAATTTGAGCAGAACCCGGTAACTGGTATGAGTCTTCCCATGGTATATTTCCCCACGACATGCCATGCGGAGAAGGTCCATAGGGTTTCTCACGGGTGTTGACTTGCCATATACCATTGGCTCCGTAAGTATGCCCTGCGGCGCCGCTGAGAACACACGACCAAAAAGCGAATCTCTGAACATCTTGCAAGCACTGCCCGCCGATAGTCTCATAGCTGACTTCACCATTAATAACCGGCATTTTTGGCTCAATAGCAAGCGAGTCAACAACCTGATGCACAGTGTTCGGCATACTGTCCCAACCACCATGACCTGTTTGAAGCATGTCTATGTCTATCACGGCTCGGTCTTCTACCTGATTATGTCCGCAATCTGTCGGATGGATTGTTATTGGATGATGATATGGGTCAATCTCTCGCAGGTATCGGGCTATCTCTGTCCAACCTGATTTTGCCTGTTCAACTAACTCACCTCTTTTGTCCCCGGGAGCAAGATAATACGGCATGATCGCTTCCCCAGCCATGCACCAGACGACTGGAAAAGCACCATATCTTGCAAGCAGATTACGCCAATGTTTCTTCAACACATCAACGCCGACAAAATCAATAAAATATCCCCAGCAAGCTACTATACATGGAGCTATTCCTGATTTGACAAGCCACTGAATCCTAATATCAGCCATATCGAAATATGATGGGTTAATCTTACTGTAATCTCTTTCCCATGGGAATCCAGCTTCGTTTGCGCCTCTATCATCAAATTGATCCATGTCTGGATACAGACCTGCAACAATCTGAACAACAGTAAATCCCTTCTTCACACGGTCAGCGGTTAGCAACTGGAAATCCTGTGGCCAACATAGACGCTTTGTAAATCCCATCCACCAAGTATCCGCAAGCCAGAAGAAAGGTGTGCTGTCCTGATGTTCAAGATGCCTGCAATCCTTAGCGACTCTCAGTGTCCCATGTTTCAGTAAAGGATTATCACCTTCATAGTTAGTTACTTTAATTTTGCCTTCCAAACCATGCAAATCACTGTTTAATGTATCGGAGCAAACAGTTTGATAGTGATAAATACCTGCCTTTGGAGCAGAATATCGGATTCTCCACGTCTGATCCCCTGCCCAAAAGGTTGGCACTCTCATTTCATCACCATCAGAGTCAGTAAAGATCACGTCTAGTTCAATATCATTGAACGGGTTAGAATACTTTTTTCCAGACGAGAACGACCATTCTATCGGACAATTCTGTATGCCGTATTTCATAGTAAAACCTCCATATTTGCTTAATATTATTGATTTTTGAGTTCACTCCATAGTGAAGGGAGTTTGCCTTGCGCCGCAACAGCGGCTCCACCTACAGCCCGTAAAATGCCATTATTCATTATGCTCTTTATATCCTCTTCAGCCAGAGGAACGTTGAATAATCCAACATCATCTTGTATACAATTTGACACTAATCCACCGTTATCGGTTGCAAGCCAGGCTGTCTCCTGCTGATTTAACAGCGTGAATACACCAGCCTGAGAGTTCTTCAATTCTCCGTTTACGTAAATGGACACTTTGGCTCCGTCATATACGTTTGCAACATGGTACCATGTTTTTGCAGATACAAAGACCGTACTGGGAACGTCCCAGAGATTACTCCAGAAGTGAAGCTCGTTTGCAATAGTTTTGTATGGTACATAGCGATTAGTACTCTGATCATAAAGAGATAAGTAGTTCTGCTGTCCAGCCAGATCATTAAAGTTTAGCCACAAAATAAAAGTGACCTTGTTTGTTATTGATCCCTTACCTAGTGTTATATTGACTGTGTCATTTGGGGAAAAGTTCAAAGCCTTTCCAAACTTTCCGTCTGTCAGCTTGGTTCCTTTAATCTGACCGTCAAATCCATTTTCTGATGAATCTTTTGCTATCTTGCCACTATCATCATCAAGTAGCCATATCCCAATGATGTTTGCAGGATCGATTTTCGCAAAACTGCTTTGTTGACATAGGAACAACCCTATAAACAACGTTGCTATGCAAATTACTGTTATTTTTTTCATGATTTTAGTCTCCCAATTTAGATATTTGTTGAATATCATTCTTCGACCATCATCTAAAGTAACAATTACTATTTTTATATTTTATCAAGCTAAAAGCTTAAGTTATACGAGTTTTTCATGAATTATGACTATTCATCAGCTAACTGAAAAACTCGTAAAGTTACGAAAACTGATCACTCATCACTGATTACTGATCACTGATCACTGATTACTGGTTTTAAGTCGGATTGACGATTATCTTCATTCCTTCCCTTCTCTCAACTGTCATAAAAGCATCCATGATCTGATCGAGAGGGAATTTGTGAGATATATATTTCTTTGGTTGTATTCTTCCAGCCGAAAGAAGTTCTAATGCCATTCTATGATGTTTTGGGACGCTTCCATGTGAACCAAACATATAGGCTTCTTTGTAATGGAGAATGTTGCTATCCAGTTCCAGCTTTGGACTGCCTTTTGGAAGTCCTGCGAACAGATTTATCCTGCCTCTCTTTTTGATAAGTTCAATTGCTTGAATCTGCGCCTCAATAGTTGACGTAGCTGTAAGCACAACATCGGCTCCCAGTCCGTCAGTTTCCTCCAACACTCTCTCGGTGACGTTCTCCTCTGTGGCGGAGATCACAACGTCTATATCGTATTGTTTCGCCATTTCCAATCTTGTCTTTGACCTTTGAGTGATTATCGTCTTTTTAGCGCCCATGACCTTTGCCAGTTCAGCCAGCATACAGCCAACGGGACCCGCCCCGATAATTACTACAACGTCACCAAGAGAAACCCATGACAGTTCCAAACCATTGATACAGCAGGCAAGCGGTTCCGCTAGAGTTGCCTCATCATAATCAAGGTTATTTGGTATTTTGTGTATCGGTCCGTAGTTTATGACCAGTGGATCAACGAGAAGATATTCAGCATATCCGCCGGGGAACTGGTATCCCATAGCATAGTTAATCATGCAGTTATTACCTATTCCATCACGACAGAAGGAACATTCCCCGCATGGAACATCAGCACCAATAGCAACCCTGTCACCGACGTTAAACCTTGTGACCCTTGAACCGACTTCTATCACGTCACCGGCGATCTCGTGTCCAACGATCTGTGGATACTTCACTCTTGGGTTTCCGTAGTGGAATATTCTGAGGTCTGATCCGCAGACAGCGCATGATCTTACTTTTAATAGCAAGCCATCGTCAGTAACTTTGGGTGTATCAACTTCTTTTACTACCATTTTGTCAATGCCTTCGAGAACAGCCGCTTTCATAATCTCTATATTTCTCCTTACTACGTTATAATCATGAGCATTAAATAATTAGAATACAAACATAACTTTATTAAAAAACTCACGCCTGTTATACATCATATCAAACGCTTTATTCGCTTCGCTTAGAGGGAATCTGTGCGTAATGAGCGGTTTTAGATTTAATGCTCTTGAACTCATGAATTGCAGTGCGGTAAGCCATTCATTCTTTGGTATAGATGTAATGCTTGAGTTCCACGTTCCATAAATGACTAGCTGTGAACGAAGTATAATTGACGCTGTGCGCTCAGGAATAACAACATCACCGCTAACATTGCCCATGAGGATCACCTTTCCTAGCTTTCTAGTCATTCTGAGGGATTGTTCAAATGTTATTGGCGTTCCAGCCGCCTCTATGCTAATATCAGCACCTTTTTTCGTCTCTTTAATTATGCGTTCTACCGGGTCTTCTTGCATTGAGTTAATACATGAAAATCCATAATCCATAGCCACTTTTAGTTTATCTTGCGATATGTCCGTGACAAAGACACGTCCAGCCCCGCAGATTTTTGCCCATTGAGCGAGTATTATACCGATTGTTCCTGCACCAAGTATTACAACGTCATCACCAGCGTCCACACCTGTCCTTCTTAAAGCGTGTAAAGCTACTGAAGCTGGCTCAGTCATAGCGGCACACTCAAAATCCACGTTGTCGGGAACAGGGACAAGGTTCTCTATTGGTGCGACTACATATTCTGCAAATCCTCCGTCACGCCTTGAACCGAGATAATCATAGTCGTCACATTGAGCATACTCTCCGATCTGACAGTATATACATTTTCCACAGGGGATCAGCGGAAAAACAGCTACTCTATCACCAACTTTAACTGAACAGGACTCAGTTTCACCGATATTGACAACCTCACCAGCGAACTCGTGACCCGGTATCAGGGGAAACGAGTATGTACCTTTTTTCATAACTCTTGATATATCCGAACCACAGATGCCAGAAGCTTTGATTTTGATCAGAACTTCACCATAACGCGGATCAGGTGTGGGTTTATCCTCATATCTTAAATCACCTATTGCATGAAGTACAGCAGATTTCATCAAGCGAACCTTCCTTTATATCAACCTTATTATCTATTAATAACCTTTCAATCTATCAGATTATATCATCATATTACATAAATTGTCAAACAGAAACGAGTGAAAATTCTTGACTTTTCACCAAGAAGCTATACAGGTGCCCCAAGACGATATAGGTCAAAGAATGACCTTGCTTGAATATTGGTCTGGGTCTATAGAAAAGGATTACGCTTCAGTGTTCTGACGTTTGATGCTTGGTATTCAAAAGAGGAAAACCTAAGGGGGTTAGGGGGATTTGAGGCGATTTATTTATTACCCGATTAATTATTTAATGTTCATTAGGCATGGGGTAATTCACTAACTTAAGCAAGTTTAAGAAACCTTTTTAAACTTTAGGAAATAGAACGCGGATAACGCGGATTAAACGGATTTTCGCGGATTTTTCTTTATTTCTTTCGAGCCGCGCAAATCCGCCTGATCCGCGTTTATCCGCGTTCTATTTCCTAAAAAATTAACATCATTTATTAGAGTGTGTCCCACTTATGAAACATCATGACAAAATTATTCACCGCAGAGGCACAGAGATCACAGAGAATTCGCAGAGGTTTTATTGATTTCCCGACTCGGCGGAGCTGAGAATTGATTTTCTCATCGTTTCCTCTGCGTTCTTTGCGTCTCTGCGGTAATTTTTTATGTTTCATATATGGGACACACTCATTTATTAAAGTTGCTTACTTACGAGTTCATTAAAAAATATTCATCGGACTTTGCCTCTACTAAGAGAGGCAAATACCCCGCCTATGCAAAGAACTGAGAATATGGCAAATGCTGTTCTTGCACTTTTTAGAAATAATCCATAATATTCAGGTGTAATCTTAACTCTCCCAACGTAAACAGAAAGTATCAGCATCACTATACCCATACTGAGCATCTGTCCGGTCATGCGCATCGTTCCCAGCGTTCCAGAAGCCACACCGTAATATTTTTTCTCTACGGAACTCATGACTGCGTTTGTGTTGGGTGATGAGAACAATGCAAAACCAAACCCTAGAAATATTAGACTGACTATCATAAAAGTCAGAGAAGTCGTTTCATTCAAGGGAATTAGCAGAATAAGACCAATGACCGTCAATCCCATTCCGATAGATGCGACGATTCTCGGCTCAATTCGATCTGAAAGTCTGCCAGCAATTGGCGAAAAAATAGCCTGTGTTGCAGGTTGCGCCAGTAAAACTAATCCAGCATCTCTAGGACTGAGTGACTTTAGATACTGAAGATAAAGGCTTAAAAGGAATCCAACAGCGGATGTTGCACTGTAATTAATTAATGCCGCCAGATTCGAGAAAGCAAATGGCTTACTGTTTCTAAAAAGATTAATATTAAGTATGGGACTTTTTATCCTTAATTCTAATAAAACAAATACAAAAAAACTCAAAATGCCAAATAGGACCAGCCCTATTCCTAAATAACTCGGTAATTTTGTAAAACCATACATGATTGAAACTAACATGATCCCGTAGATTATGGTTCCGATAAGGTCAAATTTCTCTCCTTTTGCCCCTGCCCAATCGCCTTTCAGTTTCCAAAAAGCAAAAATGATTACTACTAAACCTAATGGTACGTTAAAAAGAAAGATACTTCTCCAGCCAAGTTGCTGAGTTAAGATTCCTCCCAGCGTTGGACCTAGAGAAAGTCCGATATATACCATCGCAACATTAATCCCCAGTATCTTTCCACGTTCATGAGAAGGAAACAGCGAAGTCAGTATTGCTAAGGATGTACTGAACATCATCGAACCGCCTATTCCCTGTAAAACTCGAAATATGAGTAACATATTTGATGATGCTGAGAACCCTAATATGAGCGATGAAAATGTATAAACGATTATGCCATATAAGAATATACGTTTTCTTCCGTAGATGTCTCCTAATCTACCGAAAGGCACAAGGAGCATTGCGGCGGATAATATATACATAGTCGCAACCCATCCCAGAAGTACAGCATCCATATTAAACTCTTTGCCAATTGTAGGTAATGCGATATTCACTGATGATGCCATGAATGGCACGAGGAAGGACGGGAGATTGATGGTGATAAGAGTGGCTATTCTGTTGGGTATTTTTTCTATTTTTTCTTGATCCATTGATATTATTTCCTTTGCTGAAAAAAGATTGATGAATTAAGTAATGGATTATACTCTATCTATTAATCAATGTCAAATGCGATTTTCTATTGACGAAAACGGAATAAAGCAATAGAATAATATCGTCTTTTTGACAAAGTATTGGTCAACCGAATTAGTTTTTTAGGTTTGTAGTAAGGTGATTATGAAGGTTAAGAAAATAATCGGGTAATTCAGTAATAAAGCTTTTAAATCCCCCTAACCCCCTTTGCTAAAGGGGGAAAAAGGGGGATTTGATTAAGGTTTTCGGATCAATAGATACTCAAAAATATCAATGGCGTTATTGATGATATACCAAAATACCTTTGGTAAATTCATTCAGATATATGACTTATTTAATCAAATTCCCCCTTCCCCCTTTTAGCTAAAAGGGGGTTATAAATCCTCTATCCACAATGGTTTATAGACTTGTGGGTAAAGATTAGCTTTAGCAAAGGGGGTAGGGGGATTTGAGAAATGATACTTACCCCATTAATTATTTAATATTTATAATTGCATTACTACGAACTATAATTACCAATTCGGTCAGGCATATTACAATTAAATGAAGGAGAATGTTATGTCTAAAGTACGTCTTGCAATGATAGGTTGTGGTGGTAATTCATCAGGTCACGCTAATCAAATGAAGCGAAATCCTGATGTTCAGATAGTGTCGGCTTGTGATGTAAAAAAAGAGATTGCTCAAAATTACATTGATCGTAATCTGCCAGAAGTTGATCCAAAGCCGATTGCTTATGATGATATAGCAAAGATGCTTGCTGATGTCAAACCCGATGCAGTTCTCATCTCTACACCACATACTCTCCACTTTGAGCAAGGTATGATGGCATTGGATGCTGGATGCCACGTTTACATGGAAAAACCGATGGTTACTTCATCTGATGACGCCTATAAACTTGCTGAGAAAGTCAAGAAAACAGGAAAAATATTTGTTATCGGTTACAATACGTCATGTTCTGCGAATTTCTATTATCTCAGAGAGCAGATACGCAACAAGAGTCTTGGTAAACTTGAATTGGTCATTGGTTACATCACTCAAGACTGGTTACGTTTAACTATGGGCGCATGGCGTCAGGTACCAGAATTATCTGGCGGTGGTCAGGCTTATGATAGTGGCGCACACTTGCTCAACAGTCTTTGCTGGTCGGTAGAGCAACCTGTTGCTGAAGTTTTTGCATTTATTGACAACTGCGGTACAAAGGTAGACATCAACTCATCAATTAACGTACGTTTTGAAAATGGCGTTATGGCAAGCATCGTTATTAGTGGAAACTGCCCAAGCCCGGGTGGAAGCCACATGGCTTTTATATTTGATGGCGGTAGAGTTGAAATAGACGGCTGGGGTGGTGGATGGATCAAGGTTTTCGAGGGTGGAAAGCAAGTTGAAAATCCCCCGATTACTCCTGAAATGTCAGCCGGGTATGCTGGTAAAAACTTCGTTGACTCGATACTTGGTCTTGCAAAACCTCGTACAAACGCTGTGAATGGTATTATCCATAGCGAATTAATGGATGCTATCTACGAGTCAGCAAATACAGGGCTACCTGCCAAGCCTAAAAAACGAGCGTAAATTCTAATTAGCCACGGATACACACAGATTTTCACGGATAGAAGAAAAGATACATGATGCAAGACGAAAATATTGTCCTATATCTTCTCTAATCTGTGTAAATCCGTGTTAATCCGTGGCTAAATTTCTCAGAAAGCGTTATCTTGATATTAAACCATATCAAAAACGGAGCAAGATTATGTTCCAACTAAAATCAGATTTAATAGATTTAAGTATTGACCCGAATGGAAACGAAATATATCTAAACTCACCAAAGTGGTCAGGATTCTCTCTTGGTCCTCTTACCGGCAACATAACAATTGATAGCGTTTTGATGTATCCATCTTCCATTGAGGTAAGATTGGAGACATATAACGAAACAAAAACGATCTGCGTAATAAGTGATTATGAGACAGCTAAAGTAAAAATCATACAAAGGTTTTATGTTAATGATTCTGGTTTTGTAGAATTACACAACGAGTTAGATAATTATTCAGGAAAGCCTGTAAACCTGAATCGGGTGACTCTTCTCGAACTTGGCAAGACAGGAAAGACACAATTCGGTTCAGATCAAAAAACAGCAAGAGTTTTTCAGGATTGGGGATATTCTGCTTCTGTAAAGCCTATATCCGATCTCAAAGGGACAATCTCATCCCGTGCATTGATGGTAGTTTACAACCCCATAGACCGCATGTCGTATGGTGCTGGATACTCCACTTATGATAGATGGAACGGTATAATTAACTTCAGTACGAATGAAAACAATGAAATTTTATCATGGTGGGCTGGCTTTGATGGTGGAGATACACTTATAAATTCTGGAAATACCCATCTGGAAGATATGGTATTTATGATCGGCAGTGACCCAGGGAAGATGCTGGAAGATTATGGAGACATTATCCAGAGGAAGTATAATATTCAGGTTCTTGATGAATCGCCTGTGTCATGGTGCAGTTGGTATCCGCATCGTCTGGGTGTTAATGAGGAAAGGGTTATTGCTAATGCCGAAATCGCAGAGGAACGTCTTAAATCTCTGGGATTAAAATATATGATACTTGATCTTGGCTGGCAAGAAGGTCATCTTCCGTCAACATTCACTGAGAACGATCAGTTTCCGCATGGGCTGAAATGGTTATCGGAGAAGCTTGAAGATCGAGGTTTTTCACTTGGGACGTGGACTGCGCCTTACTCAATAAGTGAATTTGACCCTTTGTGTAAAGAGCATCCAGAATTGCTGATCAAAGACGAAAACGGTAAACCTAAAGGCACCGGTCAATGGTTCTGGCAACCTCATGGAGACGTTTATTGCCTCGATCTGACAAATCCCGAAGCACAAAACTGGTTACGAAAGAGGATTGAATCCCTTGCGCAGAGGGGATCGAAATACATCAAACCTGATTTTGTCGGGGTCGTCACAGGCTCGGATATGCGCAACAGATACGACCGCAGTATAGTCGCTGGTGGTGGTATAGAATCTGCAAAGATCGGGGCAAAGATCATAGAAGAAGCGATCACTTCTGTTGACAAAAATGCCCTTCCTTTGAACTGTGGTACAGAAACAGCAGGAATCGGTCATTACAAGCTTTTATATACGTGCAACGATACTGGAAATACCGGCTACGTGGGTTGGAATCATCTCAAAGAGACCTATACTACCGTTGCGTGTCATCTATTCAAAAATAAAAGGTGGGCAATTATTCAACCATCATGTCTGTGTGTTGGACTTCCCGGAACGCTTGATGAAGCTCGTGTACGTGCGACTGCTACGTTCCTATCAGGTGGTCAGGTTGACATCGGTGATGAGCTTACAGCATTGCCAGAGGATAGATGGAACGTATTACTAGCAACGCTTCCGACTCTGGGAATATCTGCCAAAGTTATAGACTTGTTTGAACCAATAACTGAGGAAAAGCTCTCTTATGAAGGCATGTCATCTGGTGATAAAACAGAACCAATTTCTATCTCACAGAAACCGAACGCATCCGTGTGGCATATTCATCTTGAGAATGATTGGGACAAATGGGATGTGGTCGGATTATTTGACTACAATTTTGGTGATAAACCTGAGCTAGCCAATTTCAAGATACCATTTGGAAAACTGAATCTTGATCCTGCAAAAGACTACTGGGCTTATGAGTTCTGGTCAGGGCAGTTTCTTGGTAAAATACCATCAACTTTTGAGGCTCCGCATGATTATCTTCATCCCGGTGATTCACAAAGGTTAATAACGACATCTGATCGTGGTAATCTGGAAGTCTCATTCTTTGGACCGGGGGTGAAACTCATTGCCTTGCGTGAAGTTAAACCTCATCCATGGATAGCTGGAACGAGTTTTCATCAAAGCTGTGGTATGGAATTGAATCAAGTCATCTGGGACAAAGAAAAAAAGGAACTCAGCGGAACATTGAAACGCCCAAAAGGTCAACAAGGTTTCATCAATGTAGTTGGACTAGGTGATCATGATTATAGAGTCATTACATCAGGCAGGCAAGTCAGTTGTATAAAAAGTGCCAATGGCTCTATTCTTATCCCTATCATTACAGAAGATGACTTTACAAGCTGGAAAGTGAGTTTAGCTGATTAGAAGATTCAATAATAGCACACGGATATTTGATCAGTTTCAAACTGAGTTTGATCAAATTAACACAGATGCGACAGATTTTCACGGATTTTATTAGTGATGTTAAATTTTTAGGAATAGAACGCGGATGACGCGGATTAAACGGATTTTCGCGGATTTTTCTTTATTTCTTTCGATCCGCGCAAATTCGCCTGATTTGTTCTTCAGTTACTCGGCGGAACGAGACCGCGTTTATCAGCGTTCTATTTCCAAAATAATTATACTTATTTGATATAGAAATGAGACTCATTCTTTTTGTCATTCTGAACGGAGTGGAGAATCTTCTTGAGGAGTATTTCACCACGGAGAAGAATTAGTGATCAGTAAACAGTAATCAGTGATCAGTTTTTGTCATACTGTTTACTGATCACTCATCACTGATTACTTTTCTCTCTGTGATCTCCGTGAACTCTGTGGTGAAATCTTCCAATCTTCAATTTTGAATTTTTCAATCTAACATCCACTTTACTGTTGACTTTTTTATTTCAGAGTTGTAAAATCAATTTGTTCATGTTTTTATATTCTACAATTTTGGCTGTAATTTTCATTAGAAAGTAATCGTTAAAAAATACATAAACGTTCTAAAAACAACCCCCTGACCCCCTTTTTTAAGGGGGAATGTTGATATGACCCGATTTATTCCCCCTTAAAAAACTAATCTTTACCCACAAATCAAAGGGGGTTATGTGAAAGTTGACTTTTCCCCCTTTAGCTAACTAATCTTTACCCACAAGTCTATAAACCCTTGTGGATAAAGGATTTGCAATCCCCACTTGAAAAGGGGGGAAGGGGGGATTTTAGAACTAATAATAGTTTTATAGCTTAAAATTTATAGATAAGCCCTTTAAATCCCCCTTTATCCCCCTTTTGAAAGGGGGAAAGGACTTATTCTCACAATATCCACATATTTGTGGGTAAAGATAAGTTTAGCTAAAGGGGGATTTGATTAAGGTTTTCGGATCAATAGATACTCAAAAATATCAATGGCGTTATTGATGATATACCAAAATACCTTTGGTAAATTCATTCAGACATAAGACTTAATTAATCAAATTCCCCCTTCCCCCTTTTAGCTAAAAGGGGGTTATAAGTCCTCTATCCACATGGGTAAAGATTAGTTTTTTAAGGGGGAATGTTGACACGACTCGATTTATTCCCCCTTAAAAAAGGGAATACTCCACATAATTCCCCCTTAAAAAAGGGGGCTAGGGGGTTGTTTTTAGAACGTTTATGTATTTTTTAACGATTACTAGAAAGGAGAGTTTAATTAGAGGTTGTCGTCGTATTAGTTTTTTGTGTTCATGTTAATCGCCTTAATATAAGGAAGGTAACTGCAATGAAAAATCTTTTTACAATCTTAGTTAGTTTAGTATTCGTTGTTGGTTTGGCAGATATGACTTATGGCGCTCAAATGAGCCTTGCAGGTGCATGGTCTTTTGATGACGGGTCAGGAAAAACTGTAAGAGACTCAGTTGCAGGCAACAATGGTGAACTAAAGGGTAGCACCAAATTTGTTGCAGGAGGAAATATCGGTGGCGCTGTTCAATTCCCCGGCAAAGGCGATAGCTATGTCATTATCCCTCACAAAGACTATATGGACGCCGATGCTTATACCTTTACCGTATGGACTAAGCTAGATGCCGCAAGTTACCAGTATATCGCATGGAAAAATGGTCCTGTTTTTCCTGATCAGGGAGCCGCAAGACATATAGACATCTGGGTTCATGACGCTGATTATACAATGTTCATGTGGAGCGTTGAAGGCGGTGCAGATTTTTTACAACTTGCCGGAAAAACAATAATAGCCGACGGAGCATGGCATCACGTTGCCAAATGGTATGATGGCAAAAGCATAAGAATGTATATAGATGGCAAATTGGATGCAGAAGTCGCTACCAAAAAGCTGGCGAAAAATGGCAAAGATGCTCTATGGATAGGCGCAAGACCGGGTGACGTATCCGCTATTGGCATAATGGATGAGGTTGGATTTTTCACAAAGGCTTTAACTGAAGATGAAATTAAAACGGTTATGAAGCAAAGCCTTACAATACTAGCTTCAGTTGATTCATCAGATAAGCTATCTACTACATGGGGTAATATTAAATAAATGTAGCAACATAAAGTGCTATGGTATATAGTACCAAAAAGAAAGGAGGATTTTGTCAATAATTAGCCTTATAAATGTTTCTTGCTTTTTGTAGCAGAGGCGCTGATTGTTTGCAGTGCCTCTACGTTATATGGAGGGATTGAGATGAAAAGATTACATCGCGTTTTTGTTTGTTGTTTTGCTATCCTACCACTAATGCTTCTCTATAATACTTCACAAGCACTGCTGTTTGATTTTGAAAAAGCTGACCAGATAAACCAATGGAAAGACCTTGCTGGAACAATGGCAATCAAAGACGGTTTATTCTGTTCAACAGCCGCTGCCGGTGGTCCTCTCGTAAGTATGATTAAAGATTGGAAGGACGAGTGGTTAGACTACACTATTACAGTGAAAGCACAGGGATTGGTTGCCGACGCAGATTGGGGAATCTCTTTTAGGGTTCAAGATATTGCTAACCATTATTCATGGCAATTCTGTAATGGGAGTTTGCAGTTTATAACTTACGTTGGAGGTGCTCGAACCGAAGCATGGAAGGTTGGACAAGCAGAGGTACTTAATGAGTGGCAAAATTACAAAGTAGAAGTGAAAGGTAACACCTTTAACCTTTACTTTAACGACAAGCTGATTCAGTCAGTGAAGCATGATGCTCTCAAAACTGGAAGTGTTGGAACATTTAACTGGATAAATGGAGGTACTGCACTCGGTGCGCATGGCGGAGTCACTTTGGATGATTTCACTGTTGACGGAAAAGGTATCCCTTCCTCTAAATTGGCTGTCGAATCAAAAAATAAACTTGCTGTTACTTGGGCTGGTCTCAAAAAATAATCTGTTTAAGAAGGGAGGTAATCAGTAGAGCGATATTGTCACATTTTTTGCTTTGATCCATATTAACCATCTTAATTGAATTTCAATAACATTATAAGGGAGAATTCAGATGAAAACGTTACATCGAGTTTTTATTTGTTGTGCTGTGATCATATCAATGTTGCTTCTGTATAATACTTCACAAGCGATGAATTTTGATTTTGCAAAGGCTGATCAGATTAATCAATGGAAGGACCTTGCAGGGACAATGGCAATCAAAGATGGGCTACTATGCTCCGTGAAGGACGCTGGTGGTCCTCTCGTAAGCATGGTTAAAGATTGGAAGGATGAGTGGTCAGACTATACAATTACAGTGAAAGCACAGGGATTAGTCGCCGATGCAGATTGGGGTATTTCTTTTAGGATTAAAGATATTGCCAACTTCTATTCATGGCAATTCTGTAATGGGAGTTTGCAGTTTATAACTTACGTTGGAGGTGCTCGAACCGAAGCATGGAAGGTCGTTCAAGCGGAGGTACTTAACCAAACGCAGGATTACAAGGTGGATGTAAAAGGCAGCGCCTTTGATCTTTATCTTAACGGTAAGCTGATCCAGTCTGTAAAGCACGATGCTCTGAAAACTGGAAGCGTGGGAACATTTGTCTGGATAAACGGTGGTACTGCACTCGGTAATCATGGAGGCGTATCATTTGACGACTTTAACGTTGACGGAAAAGGAATCCCGGGGGCGCTGACTCCAGTTACACCACAAGCACATATTAGCACAACTTGGGGTGATATTAAGTCTGCGTATTAGATTCTTGGCTTATATAGGTTTCTAGGTGATATGGATTTTATATAGATTTCATCTTAAAACCTATATGAGCGAATTTTTTATACAAGGGCAAGCGTTTGTTATTGAATTTAGTAAATACAAATGCTTGCCCTTATGTTTTTTAAAACATTTTTATAATTGGAAAAGAGAAAATATATATTGATTTTTTCTTTTAAAAGGGATATGCTATTTATTGTCTTAACTTATCTGATATAGAAATGAGACTTAAAATGTCATTCTGAGTGACCGAAGGAAACGAAATTGAAGATTGGAAGATTTCACCACAGAGGACACGGAGAACACGGAGAAGATTTTTTTCCTTATTTTCTCTCTGTGATCTCCGTGTCCTCTGTGGTGAAATACTCCTCAAGAAGATTCTTCACTCCGTTCAGAATGACAAAAAGAATGAGTCTCATTTCTAACTAAAATTGGTATTAACTTTATCGTGAGTTACTAACAACCTGTTGGGGAAATATGAAAGTTTATTAAGATGAAAAGAAAGAAATTTACAATACTATCATTATCTGTAATAACTGCTTTTATCGCTGTTTTTGTCGTCAGTATCCATACAAACTCCGTAGCAGAAGACAAACCAAGCGAGAAATGTCTTGAATGTCACAAAGATTCAAAAGAATTCAAGGAGTGGCAAAATTCTACTCACGCAAAGGCTCTTCAAACTATCCAGAAAGAGCCAAAAGCTGATTCAAGATGCCTGAAATGCCATACTTCAGACTATAACTACTATTCCTACACCACTAATCCATGGGGTGTTACCAAGCAACTAACAATAAAGGATGCTACAAATTCTGTCTCATGTTCATCATGCCATAGGCACGGGACCGGTATCAAACATAATCTGATAATGCCTGTGGAGAAGCTGTGCATATCGTGTCATAAATATGACTGTGGCTGACTTGGCGTGAAACACGAACACTCCCAAGCGGAGATGTTCGCTGGCACCAGCGGGTCTGGTGTAAAAGACATGCCTTCTCAACACAGCAAAATCATGACTAAAAAGTGTATTGAATGTCATACTTACAATGGCAAACCTGAAGCAGATACAATGCCGTCAGATAAAGGCGGGCATACGTTCCGTCTTGATGAAAATGTTTGCCTTAAATGCCATCACCATAAGCCAGAAGCTATGCTAATGGAATGGAATAACAAAATTACTCCGCTTCTTGCACAATTAAAGGATTTACTTGATAAATACCCGGATAAGTTATCAAAAACTTATATCGCAATCAATCGGAATTATGCACTCGTTGCAAGCGATGGTGGGATGCAGATTAAGGGTATCCACAATCCAAAATATGCGCTGGATTTATTGCAATACAGTATATCAGCATTGACCGTAGACTCAAACTGGAAAACGAATGATCAAGGGGTAAATTCAAAGTGATGTGTATTTTTCAGTTAGTTGGGAAATAGTCATAATTCATGAAAAAACACGGAGACACGGAGAAAAAGGATGAAGGCGGAAGGATGATGGATGAAAAAAACGAGTATTATAGTTTCATCCTTCATAACTCATCCTTCATACTTTCTATGTTCTCTCTGTGTCTCCGTGTTTAACTTCTTTTTTATTCGTTACTTGTTACTTGTTATTTTTCTCCTTTTCCTGATTGTCTTTCCACTGCTTCTTCATTTGTATCATCTCGTCATTTATTTCCAGCGGTGCAGGCGGTGTTTTTGCGGATTCATCAATGATCCATGTTCCATCTTCGGCACGCAGTACCGGCTTACGCTGTTGCACTGGAACAATGCCAAATGGCTTGTGCGGTTCATCCTGATACCAATATGCCACTGATGACGATTCGTTGCTCAAGTGATTACCGTGTCCATGCTCAATGGTAACTTTTAACTCTTTCTGGAATCTTACCGGGTTTTCAAGGTGATGCACGTAGGAAGTTTGATAGCCTTTCGTATTACTTTCGTGAATTGACGATCCATTGTGCATAAATGCGTTGTTTTGCATACCCCATGCCTGATTGAGGTAATCCTCTGAGCCGGTTCCATGAAGATCGGGGGGCCATTTGTATCCATCAACCCAGATCATATCATCGCCTTCACCCCACCATGTTCCCTGAAAATTTGCCACAGAGATATTACATCCGATATAATGTCCCTTGCCGACTGCATCCAGAATCAGGTAATTATTGGTCCATGCGAGTTTTTCTGTATTGACGATATTTGATTCGGGTGTGTTGACGATTATCTCATGTCCCCAACCATTACATGGATTCTCTCTGCGGAATTGCGTATGGAAGTAGATCACGTCATCACCAAGCGGTTCATCATATAACTCATAATCAATGTAGAAATACTGTCCGTGATGTTTATCGCTTTCGTTGACGAGTTCTATCCTTGCGGATTTTCTAAAAGGCATTGAAGCGTAACAATTAAGGGCGCAGCCTCCGTTGAACTGGTTATTACCCCACGTTGATGCGCTGAAAAGGTAGCACTGATAGGAATTAACAATCTCGTTGCCAAGTCCGAAGAAATCACCAATAGGACACAGAACGCTTGGATTCTCCTCATCATCCCAGAATATGCGGATCAATACATCACGATAGCCTTGCCCTTGAGTCATCCAGATATGTTTTATACATCCGGGACCTTTAATGTCTGCAAGTACCTTCGTTTCGCCCGGTTTGAATCCCCATGCGTCACCATTTCGTCCACTAACGTCCCACGAAGACGCCCTAAGCGAATGTGCCTTCTTAAAGTGAGTCAACGAATCAAGAAGTCCTTGACGATACATAATTTTCTCCTTTTGAGTGATTAAAAAAATATCATTTTGATACTGTAGCATTTGCTTATAGAACCTTTATAAGCAGTTTTGAGTTTTCAGTTAGGAAATAGAACGCGGATCCTGCGGATTTGCGCGGATCGAAAGAAATAATACGAGTTTTTCCGTTAGTTGAAAAATAGTTATAATTCATGAAAAAACACGGAGACACAGAGGCACGGAGAAAAGGCATTGCAAAAAATAAAATGAAAATAGCCACAGAGCCACAGAGGACACAAAGATTTAAGAGATTTTAAGGGGAGGGAATAGAAAATCCTTATGCCCTCTGCGTTCTCTGTGTCTTTGTGGCAAAATTTTGACAATGCTAGATGGAAGGATGATGGATGAAAAAGAATAAACAAATATTATAATTTCATCCTTCATCACTCATCTTTTCATACTTTCTAAGTTCTCTCCGTGCCTCAGTGTCTCCGTGTTTAACTCTTTTTTATTTCTATAAGTGAAAAACTCGTATTAAGTATACGACTTTTTCAGCTATTAAACACAAAGAAAAAGTAGGTTGGATTGAGGAACGAAATCCAACTTTCAGGAATTAAACACAAAGACACAAAGGTCACTAAGAACACAAAGAAATCAAGTGTTGAGAGATGAGAGTTCAACTTTCTACTCTCATTACTATTTTAGTGTTCTTTGTGTACTTAGTGTCTTTGTGTTTAATTCCTTTTATCTCATAAGTGAAAAACCCGTATTAAGTATAATAACAGAGTATGAAAAAACGATCAAGTGAGAAATGATTATGGACAAAACTTATAGGTCATGATATTATAAAACAAATCATTCTAACTTTAAGAATAATTTGTAATCAATACGAAGGAGTTTGATAATGGCAAAAATTACATTTATCGGTGCGGGGAGTTTAGGTTTCACTCGTGGACTGGTAAGGGATATTCTTACTTTTCCCTTGCTGAAAGATGCGACGCTTTGTTTGATGGATGTTGATCCTGAAAGACTGGATTTCGCACAAAAAGCTGTTCAGAGCATCGTTGATAAAGGTAACTATCCCGCTAAAGTTGAGGCAACGCTGGATCGTGTAGAAGCACTTAAAGGTGCAGATGCTGTAATGTGTACCATACTCGCCGGCGGTGTAAACGTATGGCAACACGATATACTCATTCCAAAGAAATACGGTGTTGACACTAACGTTGGCGATACTCGTGGACCTTCTGGCGTTTTCCGTGCATTGCGTACTATCCCCGTGATGGTCGGTATTGTTAAAGACATGGAGAAATATTGTCCTGATGCTATCCTTCTCAATTATACGAACCCAATGGCGATGCTATGTCGAGCAATGCAGAGAGAGTCATTCATAAAGCTGACAGGTTTATGCCACAGCGTCCAGGGAACAGCAATGATGCTTGCCCATTGGATCGGCGCACCATATAACGAGATCACCTACACAAGCGCAGGCATCAATCATCAGGCATGGTATGTCAAATTTGAATGGAATCATAAAGACGCATATCCGCTGATCCGTCAGGCTGTGGATAAACCAGAGATATACAAAGAGGAGATAGTCCGTAACGAAATGTTCAGGCATCTTGGATATTACGTCACTGAATCAAGCGGACATAACTCAGAGTATAACTGGTGGTTCCGCAAACGACCGGACTTGATCGAGAAATATTGCACAAGTGGTACAGGCTGGAATCCCGGTTTATATGCTTACATTCTAAAAGAATATCAGGGCAGGGAAGGCAAATGGCAGGATGACGTCACAAAATGGCTTGACGCCGGCGCACCCATAGACCTTAATCGTGGTCATGAATATGCCGCATACATCGCAAACGCATGGATGGGCGGAGATATATTCGAGTTCAACGGCAACGTGCCAAACACAAACCTGATCACGAACTTGCCAGAAGGCGTGTGTGTAGAAGTGCCTGTTTATGTTGACAAGGGTGGATTCCATCCAACTCCTGTTGGCGCATTGCCACCGCAATGTGTAGCATTAAATCATATTAGCGTAATGGTAGAAGAAATGGCAGTTGAGGCGGCATTAACAGGCGATCCGACTCTAGTATTCCAGTCCATACTTTATGATCCACTTACAGCTTCGGTTCTTTCTATGTCAGAGATCAAAGATATGGTCAACGAGATGCTATTGCAGAACAAGGATTATCTCCCGCAGTTCAAGCATTTCTCTGCATAAAAAAGAAACACGGAAACACGAAGACACTGAGGCACGGAGAATATAGTAATCAGTGATGAGGTATCAGTATATTTATAGTAAAAACTGATTACCATTCACTGATTACTGATTACTAAATATGACAAGACAAGAAGCCCAAGAAAAACTTAAACAACTTTTTGGATTCGATGATTTCTTTGATAACCAATGGTATACAATCGAAAGATTGTTCAAAGGAGAACGAGTATTGTTAATCGAAAAAACAGGATTTGGCAAATCCCTATGTTATCAATTTCCTGCAACGCAATTCGATGGGACAACAATAATCTTTTCTCCTTTAATTGCATTGATGAGAGATCAGGTAAATAAGCTAAAAAGCATCGGAATAAAAGCTGAAAGTATTAATTCAAATCAAACAAACGAGGAAAACAGCCAGATAATTGATGACGCCAAGAATAACAGGATCAAGATACTATATATCGCTCCAGAAAGAATGGAAAATGCAGAATGGCTACAATCAGCAAAAACAATGAAAATATCAATGGTAGTAGTTGATGAAGCTCATTGTATTTCCGTGTGGGGACATGATTTTAGACCTGCTTTCAGAAGGATCATAAATCTTGTGAATTTGTTGCCCACAAACTTTCCAGTATTAGCTACGACAGCAACAGCAACAAGAAAAGTTGAAGAGGATATAAAAAATCAGATAGGCAGAAGTATAATATCAATTCGTGGTAGTTTGTTAAGATCAAGCCTTAGACTTTTTGTTATTAAAGTAAAATCAGAAGATGAAAAAATGCTCTGGCTTGGTGAAAATATTAATAAGTTATCTGGTACAGGAATTATATATACTGGAACGCAGGTGAATACTGTGGTTTATTCAAAATGGCTCGAATTTATAGGAATAAATAGTGCTGCATATAATGCGGGATTGGATCCCGAATCGAGAAAGACAATTGAACAAGGTTTATTGGCTAACTCATATAAATGCGTTGTTTCGACAAATGCGTTGGGTATGGGAATAGATAAGCCTGACATAAGATTTATCATACATACTCAAGTTCCTGTTTCACTAATTCATTATTATCAAGAGATCGGGAGAGCAGGCAGAGATGGTCAAAGAGCTTGGATTATCCTATTTTTCAATCCTGACAATGACTTGGACTTACCAATGAATTTTATAGAAAGCGGAAGACCATCAGTTAAGAAATATGGACAAGTTATTGATGCTTTAAGAACAGAAAGACTTGGATTAAATCAATTGATCAAAAAAGTCAATTTAAAACAAACACAAGTAAATGTCATAAAATCAGATTTGATAGAACAGGGCATAATTAACGAAGTAATCGAAGGAAAAAGCAAGACATACGAATTAAAATACAATGCTCCCGATTTGAATATAAAAGCGTTTGAAGATTTGCGAAACCATAAGCTAAAAGAGCTTGATAAGATCGTTGAGTATACAAACATTCAAGATTGTAGGATGCGATTTCTTTGTGAGTATTTGGGAGATTCATTCAATCAGTCATGTAAGCTATGTGATAATGATGCAAAGAGACAAACTCTGGTTAAAGTCAAACCAGAATTGGAATTAAAATTAAATGATTTCAAGGAAAACTATTTTCCAATATTGGATGTTGAAGGCGCTAGAACCAATCTAATAAACGGAATTGCTTCCTCGTATTATGGGATGTCAAACGTTGGCAAATTATTACATAGATGCAAATATGAGAACGGTGGTGATTTTCCTGACTTTTTGATAAAATTAACAATTAGGGCATTTAGAAAACAATTTGGAAACGAAAAGTTTGATTTATTGCTTTACGTTCCTCCAACAGAATCTGGTGATCTGGTAAAGAACTTTGCATCCAAAATTGCGCAGATTCTGAAAATACCTATTTCTCATAATCTAAAAAAAATAGGTGACACAAAACCTCAAAAGGTATTTCAAACTGGTTTATTAAAAATAGATAATGTAAAAAATGCTTTTGTTTATAATCCTGAAGATGAGATAAAAGACAAAAATATACTCCTGATAGATGATATATGCGATAGTGGAGCGACAATTAAAGAAATCGGTAAATTTTTAAGCAAATTGGGAGCGAAAAAAGTAGCACCTCTCGTAATAGCAAAGACAATAGGAGGCGATATAGTTGAATAATGATTTTGCATATTGGATTACAATTAGCCAATTACCAAGATGGAGAATTAAAAACATTAATGACTTGATTATTAAAATCATACATGAGAAAAAGCTATCTTTGGCAGACTTTTTTTCTCTGAATGATTTAGATTATAAGCATGATTTTGAATTAAATGATAATGAAGCCAATGATATATTAAATGCTAAGAAAGAACTTCCTAACAATTCATTTCTTGCTGAAGACTTAATATCTCAAGGTTATGAATTAATTACTATCAGTTCACCCAACTATTCTAAAACCTTAAAAGAGAATTTGAAAAAAAACTCTCCTCCATTATTATATGTAAAAGGTAATAGGAAATTACTTAATGATGATTCTATAGCTATTGTCGGATCAAGAGATGCTTCTGATATAGCCTTAAAATTTACTGATAATATCGCAAAGATATTTTCAAGCCAATACAAAGCCATTGTTAGCGGATTTGCCAAAGGTGTTGATAAACAGGCTCTGGATTCAGCTATAAAATATCTTGGACATAGTATTATTGTTTTACCACAGGGGATATTGACGTTTAGCTCTGGATTTAAGAAATATTATACACAGATTGTTAATGGTGATGTATTAGTTTTAAGCACTTTTCATCCAAAATCTACGTGGAATGTTGGTTTAGCGATGGCAAGGAACCCGATAATATATGGACTCGCTAAAAATATCTATGTTGCTCAATCAAATGATAGTGGCGGTACCTGGGCTGGCGTCACTGATGGTTTGAGAAAGAATCGAACGATATACGTTCGATATCCAGAAGCAGATGAGAAATGCGCAAACAAACTTTTGATTGAAAAAGGTGCTATCCCTGTTGATTTTGATGGAGAGATCATAGAACTACATTCAAAAATAGAAACACAAATGGCTTTTAGCTTTTAGCGATGAAGTCCAACAATTAAAAACTATCCATAGGAGGTTAATATATGAACTCAAGAGAACGTTACTGGGCAACTACTCACTATGCAAAAAGGGATAAGCTTTACCAGTGGGAAATGGGACCTTATGAGGAAACATTAAGAATGTGGCATGAACAAGGTCTGAAAGCTGATGATAACTGGTATAACTACGGAGGCTATGATGGATTCGGAACTGTGCCGTTAAATCCCGGTCTAATTCCCGGTTTTGAATACAAGTTACTTGAGAAAGTCGAAGGATATGAGATATATCAGGACGGCGATGGAGTCATTAAGAAAAAACTTGAGAATGTTATATATCCCGCTATGCCTCAATATATTGAATATCCGCTTAAAGGCAGAGAGCAATGGGATGATTTCAAAAGACGACTCAATCCGGATGATCCTGCTAGGTTTCCGGCTGATTGGGAGAACCTGAAAAAGAGTTATGCTAGTCGTGATTATCCGCTTGGCATTAATTGTGGAAGCATATTCGGATGGCTTAGGAACTGGATGGGCGTCGAAGGCATAAGCTATCAGATTTATGATGATCGTGCTTTTATTGAGCAAGCGGCTGAGGAGATGGGTGACTTTTTTGTTGCTTTTCTTGATAAGGCTTTGCCGGGTATCGAATATGACTTTGCCCTTTTCTGGGAAGATATGGCTTACAAATCTGCATCTCTCATCAGCCCAAAATGCTACCGTGAGATTTTTGTACCTCAGTATCGCAGAATTACTGACAAACTAAAAAGCGTTGGTATTGATGTTATGATGCTCGATAGCGATGGCAACGTCGAAGAATTAATACCGATATGGCTTGAACTTGGTATAAATTTCATCTATCCGATGGAAGTTGCGGCAGATATGGACGTTGTTGCTATGCGGAAAAGATTCGGTAAAGAATTAATAATAGGTGGTGGAATAGATAAGCGCATCCTTGCAAGCACTAAGGAAGCGATAAAGAAAATGGTTGATGAGAAGATACCATTGATGCAGGAAGGCGGTTATGTTCCCGGATGTGACCATGCCATGCCTCAAGACATCCCATGGGAAAATTACGTTTATTATCGGCAATTACTCTTGAGCGTGGAAGTTTAGGAACAAGATGTTGGATTTTTAGGAATAGAACGCGGATGACGCGGATTAAACGGATTTTCTCGGATTTTTATTTCTTTCGATCTGCGCAAATCCGCCCGATCCGCGTTTATCCGCGTTCTATTTCCTAAAGTTTTAAAAGGTTTTTTAAGTCGCTTAAAGCATGTTGTATCTTAGTATATAGTATTTTTGGAGATGGAAGATGAAAGCGAAATTTATGGCGATTGATATGGGAGCGGAAAGCGGACGTGCTGTAGTAGGCTTTCTGGATAGTGATTCTTTGACTCTTGAGGAGACCCATAGGTTTCTTAACACACCAGTACGTGTATTTGACAGCTTATATTGGGATGTTTTACAGATGCACAAAGAGATGAAACTAGCTCTGGAGATATGCGTAGAGAAACATGGTCCAAAGCTGGATGGTATCGGATTCGATAATTGGGGTGTGGATTATGCCCTTGTTGGCAAGGATAACAGCATATTAGGCGCACCGTACCATTATCGTGATAACCGAACTGATGGGATGATGGAAGAAGCCTTCCGTATGGTGCCACGAGAAGAGATTTACCAAATGACAGGCGTTCAATTTATGAAGCTGAATACACTTTTTCAGCTATTAGCTATGTCGCTTGCAAAATCACCGATACTCGAAGTGACAGACAAATTACTTATGATGCCCGATCTATACAATTTTTTATTCACCGGCAGAAAAGTCTCTGAATTTTCAATAGCTACCACAACTCAATTCTATGACCCAATTAAAAAAAACTGGTCGAAGCAATTATTTGAGAGATTGGGACTACCGTATAATATACTTCCTGAAATTATACCATCAGCAACGGTAGTAGGTCCATTGCTACCGTCTATTCGAGACGAGGTTGGACTGAGTGACGTTCCAGTGATAGCGCCTGCATGTCATGATACTGCGTGTGCTGTTGCGGCAGTTCCTGCAAAAGGACAAAATTGGGCTTACATAAGCTCTGGTACGTGGTCGCTGATGGGTGTAGAAATTGCAGAGCCTATTATCAACAAGACGTCCCTTGAGTATAATTTTACTAATGAAGGCGGTGTCGGCAACACTTACCGATTCTTGAAGAATATAATGGGATTATGGCTTATTCAGCAATGCCGAAGTACGTGGGAAGATGCTGGACAGAACTACTCTTATAGCGATTTGGTGAGGATGGCAGAGGAAGCTAGACCATTAGTATCTGTGATAGAGCCAAATTATGAGCCGTTCCTCAGTCATGGTAACATGCCTCAGAGAATAGTTGATTTTTGCAAGAATACAGGACAGAAAGTTCCAGAGACAAAGGGAGCTATATTGCGATGCGCTCTGGAAAGCCTTGCGCTTAAATATAGATGGGTGCTTGAGAAACTTGAGGAGATGCTGAAAAAACATATTGACGTTATTCATATCATAGGTGGTGGATGTCAGAATAAACTTCTGTGTCAATTTGCCGCTGATGCTACTGGACGTCAGGTGATAGCCGGTCCTATTGAGGCGACAGCTATCGGTAACATAATGCTACAGGCACTAGCAAGGGGATACGTGAAATCCATTGTTGAGGCAAGAGAATTGATCCAAAGATCATTTGAGGTTACTGCCTATGATCCCGTAATCGGTTCTGGATGGGACGAAGCTTATGGCAGATATTTGCAGGTCATGGAAAAGACCGTAGGTTTGTGAAGAATGTAGGTCAGAGATACGACTTTTTCACTTATAAGAAATAAAAATAAAACACAGAGACACTGAGGCACGGAGAGGAAAGGTGAGGGATTAAATATTTAGGAAATAGCACACGGATTAAAATAGTGATCAGTTTTCATAAGACTAAATCTTTACTGATTACTGAATAAAATCCGTGAAAATCCGTCGCATCTGTGCCAATCCGTGTGCTATTATTATAAAAATTACCTCACCTTTTCCTCTCCGTGCCTCAGTGTCTCCATGGTTTTTCATGAATTATTACTATTCCTCAAGTAACTGAAAAACTCGTATCAAAGAGGAGGATTTCTATGGTAAAACTTTCTAAAGCCTTTTATTTCTGGTCTTATATCAGTGCAGAAGTTATTTCATTTATTCTCAATCTCAATATGCCGTTTGAACCCGGCAAAGATGCTATGGAATGGACAAATCCTATTTTCATAATCAGCACATTATTTTCCATCTATTGTGGGATTGTAATGTCTGTATTCATTTACAAAACCTGGAAACTGATACCTATATCTTACGCACGTACTACTCCGGGAAAAGCTGTTGGATTTTCATTCATTCCTTTTTACGATTTCTACTGGACTTTTCAAACAATATACGGTTGGACGAAAGATTTCAATAAGACAGTCCGTAATCTCGAAAAAAATTGGGATAAAGCTCCTGAGACTTTTGGGCTTGTCGTTTCAATCGTATCTGTAATTGTAGTTTTTGTTATATTAATCAATAACTACAATCCTTGGGTTAAAATATCTTTTAAGATTATTAATATTTTGAGCTATGTTAATATTACTCTCTTTGCTATTTATATGTCTAAAATCTGTGATGTTATAAATTCTATAGAATCAAAGGAGATTTTGAATGGGAGTCGTTTGGGGAAACAGGCTGGCAGGAAAACCAGAAGAACTTAGTGTTATGTATTCGGCAGGCAGGGACGTCAAAGCCCTACCTATGGCAGACGAGATTCTTATACCTTATGATTTATGGAATACGGAATCTCATGACGTTATGCTCTATAAACAAGGCATATTAACCAGAGATGAGATAAAGGTGATCCTTTCGTCTTTACTTCGTATCAGGGAACTATACGAAAGCGGGGAATTTAAGCTTGATCCCAAAAAAGAAGATGTACACATGAATATCGAAAGCTACGTCACTGAGAATTTTGACTCTGAAATAGGTCGCAAGATACACACAGGTCGTAGCAGAAACGATCAGATTGTATGCGATATGAGGATGTATCTCAGGGATAAAGCACTGCAATTCACTGACAATCTGATCCAGCTTATCGAAATTATACTTAAAGTAGCTAATGAACATCTGGAAACAGTTATGCCCGGATTTACACACTATCAACATGCAACAATTTCTACGTTTGGACATTTGCTAGTGTCTTATGCTCAGGCTTTAGAGCGTGACCTTGAGAGATTTGAATTCGCTTATAATATCATAAATAGGAATCCATTGGGCGCCGCCGCTGGATATGGAACTTCGTGGCAACTGGATAGAGAACTGACGACAAGGCTTCTCGGATTCGATGAAGTTCAGGAGAACAGCGTTGATTGCGTTTCATCAAGATGGGAAGCGGAGGCTGAACTTGCATCTGCGATAAGTTTCATGATGAGCCATCTGAGCATAGCGTGTCAGGACATTATATTTATGACAACATCCGAAGCGGGTATGATAAGATTAGATGATAAATTCGTTGGCGGAAGCTCAATAATGCCCCAAAAGCGCAATCCCGCTCCTCTGGAAGTGACCAGAGCAAAGACGGCTATCGCACATGGCACAATGCAGGCGATATTTGAGATCGCAAAAGCAAGTCTGTCAGGATATAATCGTGATAGCCAATATACAAAATATCTGATATTTGACCTTGTTTCTGAATGTGAGCTTGCGCCTATCGTTATTCGTGAAGTCATCAAAACGATGCAGGTGAATAAAGAAACTATGAAAAGGCTTGCTAAAATTGGTTTCCTGAACGCTGTTGACGTTGCGGATTACCTGACACGGAATCACAACATGCCATTCAGACAGGCTTATCACATAGTCGCAGACGCTGTAAGGCTTTCTGATGCTGAAGGCGAGATAACTCTTTCTGCTATCAATACTGCTCTAAAAGAGGACAATCTTGAAATATCCATAGATGGTGAAGCATTTAATAAACTCAGCGTACCAGAATTGAATGTAAGCCTTAAAGATCACATTGGCGGACCTGCACCGAAATCAGTATTAAAGACCATAGATAACATAAATACAAAACTCAATAAACACAAAGACTGGTTAGATTCTGCAAATTCAGGATTGCAAAATGCAAAGTCTGAGTTAGACAGAGTTAGGAAAGAAATACTTGACCTATCGTAAACTTAAAGCTAAAGTATAAGGTGGGATGACTCCCCAGTCACGGGTGACTCCCCAGTCATGGGAGGGATGACTCCCCAGTCATGGGAGTGGTGACTCCCCAGTCATGGGAGTGGTGACTCCCCAGTCATCCCACAAATCAAAAAAAATGCCTCTAAACCCTTGTCAATTCAGCAGTTACGAGTGTGGTGTTGAATCCTAACAAACAGTACTTAACAAACAGTACTTAACAAACAGTACTTTAAACAACAACAGCAGTTGTTAAGTTTACTTTATAATTGTGATAAAAAGTGATACAAAAAAGTTAATAAAATGTTGTTGTTGTTTTTTGTCACATATTTGTTAAGTTATCTCGATATATGTTATAGAGGGTAATGTAAATGAGTTTTTATTGATCTGTCAGTGAAGATGTGTTAAAATATTGATGTTCTGGTTTTACGAAGTTGACGAAGAAGCTTTCAGGTTTTAATCAAGATCGGTGATGGTCTATCAAAGGGAGGTAGTCTCATGGCAAGAAGCAGTAAAACAGGAGTCATATTTTTAACCGTTTTTGTTACGTTTTTAATCAACGTATTTTTTGTCTCGAATATACTTGCCGGCTCGTTAGTTGCCTATTGGTCTTTTGACGAAGGTTCTGGAGACGTGCTTAAAGATGGTAGTGGAATCGGTAATGATGGCAAAATTAATGGAAAACCCAAATGGGTGCCCAGCAACTATGGCAAAGCTATGGAATTTGATGGTACTGTTTTTATTTTGGTACAAAATAATGATTCGTATAATTTCAAGAAAGGTGATTCTTTCACCATTGCTTTATGGATCAATTATCAACCAAAAGGTGATTGGGCAGGACCAATGCAAAAATTCAACGGAGGCTATCCTTTCAAGGTTGAAATTGATACTGGTAATGTACTATACTTCGCTATCTATGATGGAACCAATTTTCCGAGAGCAGATATAGGTGACGTCAACAGTGAATGGCATCAGTGTTGTTTTGTGAGAGATGCGAAAAATAAAAAGCTAATCGCATATCTGGATGGCAAATTGAAGCAAGAAAGTGTTGATACAACAACTGGCGAAATCGCAAATGCCGCTAACCTATACATCGGTGCGCGAACACCCGGGACAATCACCTATAAGGGATTGCTTGATGAAATTGCCATATATAATCGAATCCTAACAAATGATGAAATTAGTCAAGCGGCAAATGGTAAGTTACCAGAAGTAAAAGGTCTTGCCGTAGATCGCACTGAAAAACTTGCGAGCACATGGGGCGATATTAGAAAATATTGATATAATTGTTAAAATATGGGCATACGGAGTGAAGAATCTTCTTATTGATACGAGTTTTTCACTTATAGAATAAAAAAGAATTTAAACACGGAGACACTGCGGCACGGAGAGGAAAGATGAAGGCGGAAGGATGATGGATGAAAAAGAAGAAATGTGTATTACAGTTTCATCCTTCATCACTCATCTTTCACACTTTCTAAGTTCTCTCCGTGCCTCAGTGTCTCCGTGTTTTTTCATGAATTATGATTCTTCCTCAGCCACAATTCTGCAAAAAAATTTCTATCCTTTTGTCACATTTCAACATCATCGGTGTCTTATTGTATGAGGGAGTTAATTTACGGGAGCAATAAGATGCACACAGAAGATGGTCACATAATTTACGAATGTATAAATGGTGATTCCGCGTCTTTTGGACTGTTGGTGGATAAATACAAGGCAAGCATTTTTGCACTTGCTTATTCCAGACTGAACAACTTTCAAGACGCTGAAGACATAACTCAAGAAGTTTTTCTGAAAGCTTATAAGAGTCTGCGCACTTTAAGGCAATGGGATAACTTCGTTGTATGGCTGCGCTCTGTTACCATTAATATGTGTAAAAACAAGATTCGTGAGCAATCCAGAAGGCGTGATAAATTCTCACTTAAAGACCAGAATTCAGAAATAATCGAAAACGCATCTTTAGATTCCTATCGGGAAGAACAATCGTCATCATGGCGTAATGAAGCGCTGGACTCCCTTAATGAAGCATTAGATTCTTTGCCTGAAGAATATCGCCAGATATTGATTCTCCATTATCTTGGCGGTATGAAGGGCGAGGAGATTTCAAAGTTTCTCAGCATATCACACGATACTGTCAGACAAAGGCTTAGTAGAGCAAGAGCAATGTTAAAAGAGGAGGTACTTGCCATGATTAGCACGAATTACGGACAGCAGAAGTTGTCCGCAAGTTTCACATTCCGCATTATTGAAATGGTGAAGGAGATACGGATTAATCCAACACCAGGGTTAAAAGGATTGCCTTATGGACTTTCGATAGGTGCGGGTATTATATTCGCTATCCTGAGTTTTGGTCAGCATATACAGATAAATTTGCCCGATATTGCTATGGGATTGCCATTACCAAGTGATATGAAAGTATTAAAAGTTGGTGAAATTCCAGTAGATGCGATAAAGATATCGACGATAACGTCTATCGGAAATAAAGGTGATGGAAATGGCTTTGCACCTGATCCGAAAGGTCAGGAAAATGCTTTATTCATGGCTCCGCAAGGTGAAGGGAAATGGACAAATAAAGCTGATATGCCGACAGCGAGAAACGGTTTACGCACAGAAACTGTGGGTGGCAAAATATATGCACTTGGTGGATGGGGACCACCGGATGTATCACTTTCTATTGTTGAGGAATATAATCCGATAAAAAACAAATGGGAAATAAAATCAAATATGTTAGAGGAAAGGTTGTATTTTTCAGCAAATTCGGCTAACGGAAAGATATATGCTTTTGGTGGAATTTCCAAAGGTGATCAAATTATTTCAAGTGTTGAAGAATATGATCCTATTTTAGATAAATGGACAAAGAAAAAAGATATGCCTAAACCTTTGATGATGCATGCTTCTTGTACTTCAGGTTCTAAAATTTTTGTTGTTGGTGGATGGAATGGAGTTGATTTAGATACAGTATATGAGTATGATCTTTTTAAGGACTCATGGACTGAGAGAGCTAAAATGCTTACCGCAAGGGGAGCTTTTGGTGTATTTGCTGTCAATGAGAAAATATATGCTATCGGCGGTTTTGGCAATAATCATACAAACAAAATTTCTACAGTGGAAGAATACGATCCAGTTACTGATAAGTGGAATAAGAAATCAGATATGCCAACCCAAAGGGGATATTACGCTGCATGTGTTGTCGGAACAAGGATTTACATTCTTGGGGGAACACAGGTTGGTCCTGATGATATAGGTATGGAAACAGTTGAAATCTATGATACTCTAACGGACACATGGACAAAGAGTGAGGATATGTTAATCCCAAAATGTGCATTTTCAGCAAGTGCTGTTGATGGTAAAATATATTCGATTGGTGGTTGGAGTGGTCGTATGCTTTCAGATGTTGAGGAATTCGATACAGGCATTATCGAATCCAACATCGTTGACCCAAGCGGAAAACTTCCGAAAACATGGGGAATGCTCAAAGCAAAATAGGTGTTGAATGTTTATCGTATATTTGGTATTTAACTATGGCTTCATAAATTCATCAACACTAATTCCAATTTCATGGATTATAGCTCTTACTGTTCCTTTACGAATTTTTTTACCTCTATAATGTGGGATGGGAATTACTTTGCCATCAGAATCTCTGACCCAGAGTTCATGGGAACCTTTGCCTTGACGATAAAATCGAAAACTGAGTTTGCGTAGTCGGTGGGTGATTTCCCGATAGCTTAGTTCACGTAATTCAGGCATATTAGCCTACCCCTATAGGAATAGCAACGGTCATTCTTGTGTTTGATGTAATCTCAACTTCATTAAACCCTAGAGACTCGCCGCGCTCTGTACGATAAGCCACAATCATTTTAACAACATCAATACAATTGAAGATAGCTTCTTCAATTGTATTACCTTCAGCAAAAGCGCCCTGAATACCCGGTACTGACGCCAAATAACCGTCGTCATTTGGAGTTAATATTATTGAAAGAAAAACTGCTTTTGTATCACTCATAATTTTCTCCAAAAAATTCGATATTACCTTACCGTTTATTGTTAGTAATATTGGTGTTGACCACACTTTTTTCTCAATCCATTTATATTATAACACGATTTATGTACAGGTCAAGAGGCAAAAAGCAGTAAGTGAATCATTGATCCAAGCGGAAAACTCCCAAAAACATGGGGAACGCTCAAAGCAAAATAGGCGTTGAATGTTGCTCAATTCTTAACTGGAGCCAAGACTTGCTATTAAAGTAATAATATTCCTGAATTTCTATCAGATTCAAATTCAGAGATAATATCATAGTAATCTCGCAACAATTTTTCTATATCTGAAGTTGTGCAGTTACCAATCTGTAACCAGATAACTTTTGGTGGAAATCCATGTAATATGCTCAAATCATTAAAGTCTGAATCTTTAGTTACAATGATATACTTATTTGTCTTGGCATATAACCAAATAATATCATCTGAATCTCGATCCATACCTAATAGTGAAACGTGACTTGCATCTGAATATACATCTTTAATCCGATCGATCAAGCGTGGTGATAAGTTATGATCAAAAAGTAATTTCATTAAGTTAATACCATCTGTCTTTCACGTTCAGCCGCATAACTCAAACAAGCAAAAATGTCATCTTTTGTTAAGACTGGAAAGTCATTCAAAACCTCATCAACAGTCATCCCTGCCGCCAAATATGATAACACGTCATATACAGTAATTCGTAAACCTCTAATACATGGCTTGCCGCTACGCTTGCCGGGTTCTATGGTTATAATATCTTTATAAGGATGGCTTGTTTTTTTCATAGATCAAAATTCCTTCTATCAAAAAGAGTTTCAAGTATTATGTATTTACTGTATATTAATATTATAACATTATTTGTCTATAAATCAAGTGACAAAAAAGTAGCAATTAAATTTCCAGACAAACATTATATCAAAAAGCGTTAACCCAAGCGGAAAACTCCCGAAAACATGGGGAATGCTCAAAGCAAAATAGGCGTTGAATGTTTTAATTATTGAATTAACATCCAGAATAACTTATAATTATGGATAAGATTATAAGTGAAAACAAGCAATTAATACGAAGAGCTAATATGAAATCTCTTTCAGTTAATCTACCAGATAATCTAGCGATGGCAGTAGAAAGCTATAAAGATAGGTCTTTGGTAGACATATAAAGTATTGGCTAAGAAATTGAGGAGGTGTTTCTAATGGCAGGCAGAAGAACACTAAAGTATAAAGTGTCAGCCGCAGTTAAGAAACCAGATATATCAAAATCCGATGAATTCATGATAATTCCACCACCCGAAAAACACGTTTTGGCATCCATGAACGTAGAAATTTCAACAAAGAAATTGAAAAGAAGATTACCAAAACCCGTATTACCAGAGGCAGAATTATGAGTATGCCATGGTATAAAATAGCCGAAGGCTCAACTATAACACAGGGTGATATAATAGTGAACTGCCCTGTTGCATCTTGGAGTGAATCTCCGCTTACAGTGGCATTAGATGTTTCACCAGAAGAAATACTAAGGACATCCGTTGAATTCATTCAGATTGATACCGTAGTAATGACACAAGCTTGCGATCTGGAACAAGGCAAAGTCAGATATGTCATATTATGTCCACATTATGCGATAGAAGACTATAAGATACAATGGGAATATGCTTTGAGAGAGCGTATGCAGAATCCCACAGAGAAATCATGGCAGACATTTGTTGAGGATGTCCGTCAAGGCAAAATCTGGAACCTTTCTATGCTTAATGCTTATGAGGGAAGTTTACTTGACATGGATATCCGTGTAGTGGATTTCCACGAGGTATTCAGCCTTCCAAGAAGTTTTCTTGAAAGCTGGTTGCGACATCAAGGCAAGCGGATTAGACTGCAACCACCATACAGAGAGCATCTTTCACAGGCATTTGCTAGGTTTTTTATGCGAGTTGGTCTGCCAATTGATATTCCAAGATTCAGGTAAATTGGTGTAGAAGTTCATGGTTCTTTGGGAATTGTTGTTTCAGCAAGAGATATGTCACCATTAATATTATGAAAATGGTATTAAATATACTTTGTATTCCAATTTTCTATCTCAAGTTCAGGAATTCTATCAAAATGAGAGACATTATTTGTAACTAATACCAAATTATTGCTTTTTGCAACTCCAGCAATCAAAATGTCTGCTTGAGAAATTAGCATACCCTCTTTACGTAAATGCATGTATATGTCGACGGCTGATTGGCAGTAAGTGTGCTATTGACCCAAGCGGAAAACTCCCGAAAACATGGGGAATGCTCAAAGCAAAATAGGCGTTGTATATTTATCGGATATGTGATATTTTATTTCAAAGAGTAATTTGTATCTCTTAATAATAGAATTCAGTATCTTTTAAGGAGTTGTATATATTATGGCGTCTGAATACGTTTTAGCTCGAATACAGGCTATTGAACAAGAGTTAGCCGATCTAAAAAAAGTAATTGTCTCTGAAATAGAAAGTCCTAAGAAAACAAAACTAAAAGGTTTATGGAAGGGAATTAATGTAACCGACGAGGACATAGATGAAGCAAAACATGCTATTTTCAAAGACGCATATAATTTCAAAGGCTAGATCATTATGGAAACTTACGTTGTAGATGCTCATAGCTTGGTATGGTTTATCGCTGAAGATGATCGGCTTTCTTTGAACGCAAAGCAAATACTTGAGCAAGCCGAAGAAGGTGAAGCACAAGTGTTAATTCCAACAGTTGTTTTGGCAGAAATCACTCATATCTCTAGGAAAAAGAGAGTTTCAATTACTATTGATGAAGTGCTGGATCGTATTGAGCAATCAAGTGGTTTTGTTATTGTTCCTTTTGATTTCCCAATCTTTCAAACAATGCTTAAACTACCAAAAGAATGGGAACTGCATGATCTAATCATTGGTGCAACTGCCCGTTATTACCGATCAAAACTCATTACAAAAGATGGTATTTTGCGTAATTCTTTAGAAATTGATATAATTTGGTAAGTAATATAAAACATGAAACTCGAATCACATACAGGCATTATAGAATTCAAAAGCATTGACCCAAATGGAAAACTCCCGAAAATATGGGGAACGCTCAAAGCAAAATAGGTGTTGCATATCTATCAGTGCTTTTTATTTCTACTCAGAATATCTGAAATCGTCCAATATTAAAACGCTCAAATCTTCAATGCGTTTAAGATTAATATCATTGGTGTTGATCCCACTCTTTTCTTAGTTCTTGGACATATTCTTGAGTATCAATTCCATTCCATATTTCCTTACCTAAACCATGCAATTCCATAATATTATGCTTTGAATTTTCAGTTGTTTTATTGTTCTGCGTTACCAAGTCCCGAGCAATAAGTTCTATCAGAACCAGTCTTTCCGAAGATGGTAAAGATTTGATATGTTGCTGATAAATTTGCTCAGTTTTATTTATTGCCATTAGTATTCACCTTTATCTTTTTATATTTTAACAGCTATTTATCCTTAGTCTTTATTCCACCCAATCAATATTATAGCACAATTTGAATTCAAGTCAAGAAACAAAAAAGCGTTGACCCAAGCGGAAAACTCCCGAAAACATGGGGGAATGCTCAAAGCAAAATAGGCGTTGAATATTTATCAGATATATGGTATTTTACTTTAGTTTGTAACCCAACTTTGTCAAGTTATAGAAAACCAAAAATATACTGATAAATTATGAGTTTGTCAATATGCGAAACTCAGATAACACGCCATTCGTAACTATCCGCTCAATCTTCATCGGTCTGATTCTTATAGTGCTAAACAGCCACTTTCAGACCGGTGTAAGTAGCACTCTGGACATCGAGATCACCGACCTGTCGCTTTACTCCAACGTCATATTCTTCATGTTTATACTCATTTCATTAAACTTTCTATTTTTGCGCCTTACTCCAAAGAAAGCTTTAATGCAAAACGAGTTGCTAACTATCTACGTCATGCTTGCAACGTCAACAGCATTAAATGGCACCGATATGATTAAATGTCTGGTTTCACTTGTTGGTAACGGAACATGGTACGCTACGCCAGAAAATGATTGGGATAACCTTTTCGGGCTATTACTTCCAGAATGGCTAACCCTTAGTAACAAGCATATTCTCAGAGGATATTATGAAGGTCATTCAACACTGTATGTATCTGAATACATAAGAGCATGGGCACCTCGTGCTGTTGCGTGGTCGAGTTTTGCCACTGTTCTTATATTCGTTATGGTATGTATCAACGTTTTGCTCAGGCGACAGTGGGTCAGGAATGAAAGATTGACTTATCCTATCATCCAATTACCTTTTGAAATGACAAAAACGGGTGATGAGCGTGGATTATTTAGAAATAAACTGCTGTGGATAGGATTTTCCATTGCGGGATTTATCAGCTTCGTTAATCAAGCACACATCTGGTATCCTATCGTTCCGGGTATCCCTATCCAGCCTGTAAGTCTTACTCAATACTTTGAAACAAAGCCATGGAATGCAATTAGAGACTTGAATCGTGCATTCTATCCCTTTGCAATAGGACTTGCCTATCTTATGCCTCTTGATCTTATTATGTCAACGTGGATATTTCATCTATTCTGGCAAGTAGAGCGTATTTTTGGCAGTGCGGTAGGACTTTCGTATCTTCCCGGATTCCCTTATGGAGAGGCGCAAGTGACTGGTTCGTGGATGGCTTTGCTGGTATTTGCTATCTGGGTAGGCAGACGGCATTTTATGAACGTTATCACTCAGATATTCAAAAAAGAAGATGACACAGAGGGTCTGATGTCTTATAGATTTGCGGTTCTGGGTATCATCTTGGGAACTGCATTTCTCATAATTTTCTGCTATTATGCCGGGATGTCTATATGGGTCATGGTCTTGTTTTACATAATTTACTTTGCTCTATCCACAACTATAACTCGTATTCGTGCAGAGCTTGGTCCATCAGTTCACACAATGCACGGAAGCACTCCTGATGAGATATTGCTGAATATCTTAGGCTCACGTCGTCTTGGTTCACGTAATTTAACCGGGTTTGGTTTATTGCACTGGATAACGGGTTACTCAAATCGTGAAAACCCTATGCCTATTCAGCTTGAGGCTTTTAAGCTTGCGGAACGTGCAAATGCGAAACCTGCGAGAATACCAGTGGCAATTGTTCTTGCGGCATTTATTGGTGCTATATCAGGATTCTGGGCGTATCTTCATGATGGATACAGGCTTGGGGTAGAATCTTATCCCGAAAGGACGTGGGCGGCAAGTGTTGGGTTTGATGTATTAGATTCGAGGATTCAAAATCCCGCCAACATGCAACCAATGTATATAATTTTCAGTTGTGTTGGGTTTGTATTTACGACTTTTATGTTAATGATGCGCTCAAAGTTTTTATGGTGGTCATTGCACCCGGTTGGATATGCTGTTTCGGGAGAATGGGGTATTGGAAGGATATTTGTTCCGTTAGTTATTGCCTCAACGTGTAAATGGGGTGTATTAAGGTTCTCAGGATTAAGTGCTTATCGTAAATCAATACCGCTTTTCTTTGGATTAATACTTGGCGATTTTGTAATGGGCAGTCTTTGGGCAACTATTGGTATAATTTTCAATACCCGTGTATACGTTTACTGGACAGGATAAGAAATAGAACGCGGATGACGCGGATTGGGCGGATTTTCGCAGATTTATGAAAAATAATGAGTAATACGAGTTTTTCAGTTAGTTGAGAAATAGTCATAATTTATGAAAAAACACGGAGACACGGAGAAAAAGGATGAAGGCGGAAGGATGATGGATGAAATTGATCAAATACTGTAATACTCGTTTCTTCATTTTCATCCATCATCCTTCATACTTTCTAACAACTCTTCGTGTTTTGTAACTGATTTATCTGCGTTAATCCGCAAAAAATCCGCGTCATCTGCGTTCTATTTCCTAATTCATGAAATTTGTGATAAAATTGATTGGAATTGGCTTGACTTCTATAAGATACAATAGTAATATTTGTGAGAACACATAAAGGGGCAATCCCTTGCGGTTGCCATTTTAATGTTAGATTTCAATTATGAAGGAGGATACATAGTGGTAAAAAAACAGATAATAATATTGTTTATCGCTGTATTGATTGGATTGATGTTTGTCGGAAGTGCTTTTCCGCAGGTAGCGAAACTTATAGCGCGCTGGGCTTTGGATGAAACTGCGGGAAATACTGTTAAAGATGCAGTTGGTAAAAACGATGGTAAGCTTGAAGGTGGTCCCAGTTTTGTACAGGCAAAGTTCGAAAACGGTCTTAAATTCACTAAAACAACAGGACAATATGTCGAGATAGAAAAAGCAGATGAGTTAGAGCTTGCTGATTCTCTAACTGCTATGGTATGGGTAAACGTCACCTCATCGGCAGGGAGGCAGGAGATATTCTGCTACGGTGATTCTTTTGTTATTCACATTGATGCTGGTGTATTTAAGGCATATATACATCAAGGTGGAGCGTTTCCTCGTGCCATTGGAAAAACGCCTGTTGAGACTGACAAATGGAATTTCTTAGCGGCGACTTATGACTCTAAGGAACTGAAGATTTACGTTAATGGTGTGTTCGATGGAAGTGCAAAGCTTCCCGGTGGAATAGCTTTTCTAGGACTTCCGCTTCGATTCAGCAACAATCCCGCCGCACCTGCTGAAGCATGGGGTGTTCAAGGTATCGTGGACGAAGTGGAAATGTGGGATAAGCCTTTGACAGCAGATGAGATTAAGATGGCTTATGAATCTCCACTTGCTTTTTTGGCTGTAAACTCGAATGGCAAGCTTGCTAGTGTATGGGGAAACTTTAAACGCTATTAATTGCAACCAGTTTTCTTTTTAGGAGGGTAAGAAAGTGATAGGTAGATTAGTTAAATTAAGTTTGTGCGTTAGTTTTATCTTCTTTATCGGTCTATTATGTATAGGACAAAGCCATGCAAAGATTGATGCTAAATCTATTGTCGGAACATGGCTTTTTGACGATGGTAATGGCAAAACTGCCAAAGACTCGTCTGGAAACAAAAACGATGGCGAAATCAAAGGTGATCTTAAATGGGTGGATGGTAAGTTTGGTAAGGCTTTGGAATTTCCCGGAGCTGATGAAAATTTTGTCGAGGTACCTTACAATGATTCGCTAACTTTGACAACATTCTCTTTCACCTTGTGGGTTAAGTTACAATCCACTGGGAATTATCAATCTGTTTTGATAAAGACTGCGGATGGTCAGGTGGAAAACTACAGTGGATATATATTTGCTGGTACAAACGTTTTCTGGACTCGATTCACAAGTGGCGGGGCAGGTAAGTGGGCTTTCCAGAAATGGGGAGCAACTGTAGCGGCTGATGATAAATGGCATCATCTTGCCGGGACGTATGACATGAAATCTGTAACCTCATACATTGATGGAAAGGTAGAAGCAGCCGCTGATACTAATGGGAAACCAGATGCTAGCCCTGGACCATTAAATATTGGTGATTGCCCTGGTTTTCCATATTTTGCTAAAGGGATCATAGATGATGTTGGGCTTTTCAACGTGGGATTGACTGCCGATGACATAAAAACCGTCATGGATAAAGGACTTGCCATTTTCCTTGCTGTTTCACCTTCTGGTAAATTGGCTACTACTTGGGGTGAGATAAAGGATTTGAGATAATAATTTATTCGCCACTGAAACACACGGAATAACATTAGATAAACACAGATGTAAAAACTGAAAAAATCTGTGTTTATCCGTGTGTATCTGTGGTTTAATTCTTAATTAGCTTCAAAAATGCTACCTTATTTATGGACTATACCAAAAATAATGACTACAAAAGATAGCAGATCATCCGGCGTCACGTTTCGTTCGATAATTATTGCACTGTTGATTATTCCGTTAAACGCTTACTGGATCATTCAGATGGAAGTCGTCTGGTGGGGATTTCCAACTATCATCACTTTGTTTTTTAACGTAGTTTTTATTTTATTACTTCTTACCGGTGCAAATCTTCTACTGAAAAAATACTTTCCAAAATGGATATTTTCACAAGGAGAGCTTTTAACAGTCTACATTATGCTATCTATCGCAACTGCTTTGAGTGGTTACGATATGATGCAGTGCCTTGTCTCTCTCATAGGTACGCCAACGTGGTATGCAACTCCAGAAAATGAATGGAATGAGCTTTTTAGTCAACACTTACCCAAATGGATTGTTATTCAGGATAAAAAAGTGCTGACCGGGTATTTTGAAGGTGAAACGACTTTTTATAGTCTTGAGTATATTAAAGGCTGGCTACCTGCTATTTTGTCATGGACAGTATTTACCGTTGTTTTAATCACTGTGATGATGTGCATCAGTATCATAGTACGAAAACAGTGGATCGAAAATGAGAAGCTTGCATACCCTATCGTTAGACTGCCTTATGAGATCACAAAAGACAATCAGATTGGTAGTTTTTTCAAAAATAAACTGCTCTGGTATGGAATTGCTTTAGCGGGTGGAATTGATATAATAAATGGAATCAATTACTACTATCCTGCCGTACCTTTTCTCTCTGTGAAGCCCTATATTTTTGGCATTAGCTTTACACAAAAGCCATGGGATGCTATGGGCTATATACCGATTTCATTATATCCATTTGTTATTGGCATGGGATTTCTGATGCCATTAGACCTTGCTATCTCGACATGGTTTTTTTATCTATTCTGGAAGTTTCAGTTAGTATTAGGAAGCATAATGGGTCTGCAAATGCTTGCTGGATTTCCGTATCCAATGCAACAAGTTACTGGTGTATGGGTCGGATTGCTTTTATTTGCATTATGGACTGGCAGGTCATATTTTTATAATATTATTAAAGGCATATTTTCTAAGAGAATAAATGAAAAAGATGATAAGACACTCAGAATGGCTTTTATTGGAGCTATATCGGGTATAATATTCTTGATATTATTTGGTCGTTATGCTGGAATGTCTTTATTGATCTCGGCATTATTCTTTATTATATATCTGGCATTATCTTTAGCAATCACAAGAATTCGTGCTGAACTTGGTCCGCCTGCACATGATATGTATGGATCAGGACCGGATTATATTTTAACAACAATTTTTGGCACACGACGGCTTGGAACTGGCAATCTGACAGGAATTTCACTTTTTTATTGGATTAATCGAGAAGCATATCGCACTCATCCGATGCCACATCTACTTGAGGGCTTTAAGCTGGCTCAACTGTCCAATATAAACGAAAAAAGATTGTCTTATGCTATGATTTTGTCTGCATTTGTGGGTTCTATCTCCTGCTTTTGGGCATTTTTGCATATTGGTCATAATCTGGGAGCATCTACACAGCTTTATGGGCGTACGTGGTTTGCAAGAGAGGCTTTTAGCCGTTTACAGCAGTGGTTAAGCTATCCTACGGATACTGATCCTATCGGGCTTTCATTTATGGGAGTTGGATTTGTACTTACTACTGCACTCATGATTCTCCGAACGAGGTTTCTCTGGTGGCAATTACATCCTGTTGGATACGCAGTTTCTGGCTGGTGGATTATCAGCATACTTTGGTTTCCGATATTGATAAGCTCAGTTTTGAAATGGATAATACTCAAATATGGCGGGATCAAGAAATATCGTGAGGCAATCCCTTTCTTTATCGGGCTTATTTTGGGAGAATATATTATTGGTAGTTTATGGAGTCTGTTTGGAATGATTTTTTCAAAGGCGACTTATGTGTTCTGGTATTAATGCTCTGACAATGAGGATAGTTGGGGTTAAATTATGAAAATTGCATATTTTGATTGTTTTTCTGGTATTAGTGGCGACATGACATTAGGGGCTATGGTTGACGTTGGCGTTGATCCAGAGTTATTAAAAAGCGAACTTGGAAAACTGAAGCTAGACGAATATGAACTCATCTTTGCTAAAGTCCAAAAACATGGCATTACTGGCACCAAAGCTAACGTTCACCTACACCATCACGAACATTCAGATCATAATGATCACCATCACGGCAGGCATTTAAGCGATATACTTCAGTTAATATACGAAAGTGAATTATCTGATGACGTAAAAACCAAGTCAAAGCTCGTTTTCACAAAACTTGGTGAAGCTGAAGCTAAGGTGCATGACGTGGATATTGAGAAAGTGCATTTCCACGAAGTTGGCGCAGTGGATTCGATAGTTGATATTGTCGGATCAGTTATTGGCATATCAATTCTTGGTATTGACAAAATATATTCATCGCCATTGCCTTTGGGACAGGGATTTGTTAAGTCATCACATGGCATTATACCTGTTCCCGCACCCGCAACGGTGGAATTGCTGAAAGGCGTTCCTACCAAACGGACAGAGATTCAGGGGGAGCTTGTCACGCCAACAGGCGCAGCGATAATCAGCACTCTTGCAGAAGGTTTCGGAACTATGCCTGAGATGGTGATTGACAAAGTTGGTTATGGTGCAGGAACTAAGGAACTAGCGGAACAGCCCAATCTCCTGCGAGTGATACTTGGCATAAAAGAAAATTCATACGAAAGCGATACCATAAATATTGTTGAAACAAACATAGACGATATGTCATCACAAATATACGATCTGCTGATTGACAAGCTACTAGCAATAGGTGCGGTGGATGTTTTCATGACGCCGATAATAATGAAGAAAAGCCGACCTGCTGTTAAACTCACAGTATCGGTAGATTCAGCGCATCTTCAGGAAGCATGTAATTCCATATTTGCCGAAACCACGACTATGGGCGTAAGAATATACGAAGCGAACAGAAAAAAACTCTCCCGTGAGATGATAGAAGTAGAGACAGAATACGGTAAAGTAAGCGTTAAACTAGGCAAGATTGGTGATGAAGTTCTGAAAGTCCTACCCGAATATGAGGATTGTAAACGTTTGTCAATAAAAAACAATGTGCCGATAATGAAGATACATCAAGCTATCCTGAAAGCATTGAATATTTAGCTTGGATGTGGTAAGATATTATACGAGTTTTTCACTTAGGATCTGTGATTAAATAACTTCCCGATTTGGTACTACCGTATAGATAGAGAAAAGGGAGGTTGGATTGAGGAACGAAATCCAACTTTCAAGTATTGTAATCGTTAAAAAATGCCATTTTGACATGGTATTTCAACATTTTTCACAACCCCCTGACCCCCTTTTTTAAGGGGGAATGTTGACATGACTCGATTTATTCCCCCTTAAAAAAGGGGGCTAGGGGGTTGTTTTTGAAGCGTTTATGTATTTTTTAATGATTACAAGTATTAAACACGGAAGTTATTTAATTCGCAGTCCTTAATAAACTAAGATATAAAAAACCACGGAGACACAGAGGCACGGAGATGAAAAATTTGAATATTTAATCCCTTACCTTTCCTCTCCGTGTCTCCGTGTTTAACTTTTTTTGTTCCTAATAAAAGAATGGAGAAAAAAATGGAAGGAATTTTAGATCGAAGTCCGCCTTTGGAGAAGAATAAATTGAGAGATTGAGAGAGATTCTATTGATCTTCAAAGGAGGTCGCAATGAATAAAAAGTTATCGTGGATTCTGTTGATTATGATATTCATCGGAATTAGTTTAACGCAAAGCGCATTATCGGCGGCTGTCAGTATATGGCTGATGAACGAAAACAATGGCAAAGTTATTAAAGATGCCACCGGATCCCATAAACAAGATGGAACATTCATTGGTGGCGTAAAATGGGAAGCGAACGGAAAATTTGGTTCTGCTGTGTCGTTTGATGGCGCTACCGGACACATAGAAATCCTTGACCCTGATAACCGTCTTACTCCTAAGAATATCACTCTGATGTCATGGGTCAAACTTGAGGACATTTCTGGACTTCGCTCTATCCTTGAGCAATATGATTGGGCAGGAGCTTTCGGAACACATGCGTTTCGGATGGACGGAGCTATGGTTCAGTTTTGGGTGATCTGGGGAGCGGCTGGTGATAATGTTGAAGGCGGTGCAGTGAAAGCCGGTGAGTGGACACATGTTGCCGGGTCCTATGATGGCGAAACCGTCAGAACATATATCAATGGCAAAATGGTCGCAGAAAAGAAGCTGGCAAAAAAGGATTTAGTTGCTAGTAGCAAATCCCTATCCATAGGAGTTCGTGGTGACTCCAAAGACGTTCAATGGCTAAAAGGTCTTGTTGATGAGGCTGCAATCTTTGACACAGCACTTAGTGAAAAAGAACTCACTGCGATAGTGAATTCCAAAACCGGCTTGTCAAGCTTATATCTTGCAGTATCACCGAAATCTAAGTTAGCTGTGGCATGGGCGCAAGTTAAACAAATGGGTCTTTAGTATAATTTTCAATTAAAATGAGGAGAGACTTCTATGATAAGAAAATTATTTTTATGTGTCGTAGTGCTGGCACTATTTAGTAGCCTAGTTTTAATTCAATCCGCTTCCGCAAAAATGGTTGCGGCATGGCTTTTTGACGAAAACAGCGGAGCTATCGCCAAAGACTCAGTATCTGGCATAGTAGGAAACATCAAGGGTGGCGCGACATGGGATACAGGTAAATTCAAATCCGCTCTCAAATTTGACGGCAAATCAGGACAGGTAGATATACCCGATCCGAAAAATGTATTAACGCCAAAGAATATCACCTTAGCCGCATGGATTAAGCTCAATGATGTTACCGGGATCAAGTCCATCGCAGAGCAATATGATTGGGCAGGAGCTTTTGGAACACATGCGTTTCGTATGGACGGCGCTCAGGTTCAGCTTTGGTTGATCTGGGGTGCCGGTGGTGATAATGCCGAAGGCGGCGCAGTGAAAGCTGGTGAGTGGACACATATTGCCGGGTCGTATGATGGCGAGACCGCTAGAACATATATCAATGGCAAAAAGGTCTCAGAAAAAAAGCTAACAAAAAAGGATTTGGTTGCTAGTAGCAAATCCCTGTCTATTGGCGTTAGAGGTGACTCCAAAGACGTTCAATGGATGGCAGGCTCCATTGATGAATTTGCCATATATGACAACGCTCTATCTGAAGCAGACCTTGCCACAGCAATGGGTGGACTAGGTGCGACTCTTACAGCAGTATCTGCACAAGATAAGATGCCGACGGTGTGGGGTGGATTAAAAGGCAGATAGCTTAACTTGGTAATGTTTTAATTAAAAATAAACATGCTTGTAGCCCGACTTTCAAGTATTAAATGAATTTATTAAAATCACAATACTAAGCAAGTTTAAAAAATGATGTTAAACTTTTAGGAATAGAACGCTGATGACGCGGATTAAACGGATTTTCGCGGATTTTCTTTATTTATTTCGATTCGCGCGAATCCGCCTGATCCGCGTTTATCCGCGTTCTATTTCCTAAAGTTTAAAAAGGTTTCTTAAAGTTGCTTAAGGGGAGGTGATGAGAAAGCAGACAACATAATTTGATTTGATGAATGGTATGTTTATGACTCAAGTAGTATTAAAAAATAATTACGGAGGGTATTTCAATGAAGGCATTTGTGTTTTTGATGACAATTACTTTGATTTTGGGGATTTCTCCAGTTCTGTTTGCTGCTAATATATGGTATGATAACTTTGATGATAACAAAATGAACGCCTCATATAAGACTCCAGATAGCAAAACAGCAAAGACGCCAGTCTGGGTAGAAGAAGGCGGAGTAATGAAGCAAACGGAACCAACTCCCGGCGACCCAACATATCTTGTCCTCGATACAACAAAGGATTTAGCCATCTGCGGTCAACTCATTAAAATCCGCTTTGATGATTGGAAAGACCATGATCTTTCACGTGCTGGACTTGGTTTTTGGAATGATTCTGCTAGCTATCAGGCTTATGCAACCCTTATACATAACAGCCTGACTGCTGGAAACTACCAAGTTTTGAATGATGCGAGAGCTTGGGGAGCCGCAAAGCTTGATTTCAATACAGGCGGTAAAGGTGCTTGGTTCTGGATGAAATCTGAGATCAATGCCACTACCAAAAAGCTCTCTACTAAGGTATGGACTGGCGCTCTATCAGCGGAACCAAAAAGCTGGATGATTGACGTAGATTATACTACCGTTGGCGCTGTGCGAACTGCGAATAAGTTCGTAGGTCTAAACGGTGGATCAGCAAATGCCTCTGGCGGTCTCACGAAGATTTCCTTTGATGAATGGTATGTCTATGACTCCGCTGGACCAGTGATTTCTACAACTACATCCGTAACCCCAATGGCAAAGCTTGCTACAAGCTGGGGCGATATAAAGAAGTAAACACTCTTTAATTAAAAAGGCAGGTTTTATACCTGCTTTTTAATACTAAGGGTTCATGGTGAATAATTTTTCCCTTTAGATAGAGAAAAAGTAGGTTGGGTTGGAAGTTCTCTAACTGGTTTCTTAAGAAAGGATAATAAAATGAAAGTAAGATATTTGTTAATTGGTGTTACTGTTTTGTTTATTGCTGGTTTATTAACTACTTCAAGCTATGCCAAAATAGACCTCAAAACCTGCGTCGGAGTGTGGATGCTTGACGAGGGTAAAGGTGATATAGCTACAGATTCCTCTGGAAACAAAAATGACGGGACGCTCAAGAATGGTCCTAAATGGGTGGATGGGAAGTTTGGTAAAGCTCTGGAGTTCGACGGCGGGAATTATGTTGAAATACCCGCATCTAAGAGTTTTTCTTATGACAACGGTTATTCGTTTGCCCTCTGGTTCAAAGCAAATAACGTTAATACTCAACAGGGACCAATTGGACAAAATGCTAATGGACAATATATAAACTTTTGGATGAACAGCAATCAGTTAAGATGGGAAACTGATGCTGGGCAGAATTTTTTTTCAAGTGTTACCATTGAAGCAAAACAATGGTATCACGCCGTTGGAACATACGACTTCTCAACTGGCATAGCGAAGATATATATTAATGGCAAATTTGATAAGCAAATTGCCTTTACTTCGGATAAAGATTTCACAGCTATTCCTATTATTATAGGCGGTTATGGTGTAGGGTCTTATCCTTTCAACGGCATAATTGACGATGTTGTGATTTTCAACATGGCGCTGGAGGAAGTAGATGTCCAAGCCATCGCAACTAAAGGAATAGGAGCGGCAACTGGTATGATTGCTGTCGAACCTTCTGGTAAGCTCGCATCAACATGGGCAAGCATCAAACGATAATAATTGCCACCCTTAACTTGTTCTTTACTATGGCGTCAATAGCCAGAGAGATTATTTCAGTAAAGGAGAATGAAAAATGAGAAAGCTATCTTGCATACAAATGCTAACTTTTGTATTTGTGTTTATTGCTACAAGTGTTATGGCGGCAGACACTTTTATCTTCCAATTTGGATTGAAAGGTTATAACGCTACAAAGGATACTCATATTACTGAATATTCAGGAAACATTACAATGAATATGGGTGGTAACATTGAAAACGAATGTTGCGAATACAATCCAGCTAACATTGATGGAAAGTCATATCTGATATGGTTTGACATTTCTTCCATTCCTAAAGGCGCCATACTTGGTAAAGCAACCCTAGAACTATATATGACCAGTACTCGTAATGGTACAAGCAAGAAGACCGTTGCCGTTCATCGTCTTCTGAAAGATTGGGCAGAAGGTACTGGCGTAGGGATTGACGGTGTAGCCGCTAAACAAGACGAAGTGTGCGGTAAATGGACTGGTAAGGGTGAGGATTGGTCAAAAGCCGGCGCTGATGAGCCTGACAAAGATTATGTCGCAACTGCTGATGATTCCATTGAGATTGAAGGCAAAATTACCGAATGGTATGTCTGGGATGTGACAAAGATGTGTCAATATTGGGTCAAGAACCCCGTCAATAACTTCGGTGCAATATTACTTGAACCAAGACCACATGCCGCGACTTTAGGTACAAAGGTTTTTGCTTCAAAAGAAAATACTAATAAAGATATTTACCCAAAGCTAACTGTTATGGTGACTTCCTTGTCTGTTGATTCCCGTAACTACCTAGCAACAGCGTGGGGAAATATTAAGTCTAGTATTTAATTCATGATTTTATAATAAATTTGACATGGTTCATTTTTCACAATAGATAAGGTAACACTTTTCAAATACAATATATAAGCATACTCCACTTGTGGCGTAATTTTACACCATATTAACAAGCTACGCTTTCGCTCTTTGAAAACCTA
>Ga0247841_10001332_pt1 | contig 56927 bp, 48 predicted proteins | sample LaCruzMarch2015__2_FD_192410 | JGI IMG/M metagenome (GOLD analysis project Ga0247841, IMG submission 192410) | Freshwater microbial communities from meromictic Lake La Cruz, Castile-La Mancha, Spain - LaCruzMarch2015_18m | ecosystem: Environmental > Aquatic > Freshwater > Lake | place: Spain... | reverse complement strand
ACCCGGCACTCTAACCAACTGAGCTACACCCACCATTTTCGCCTTGGTGCGCCTGGAGGGATTCGAACTCTCGGCCCACGGATTAGAAGTCCGTTGCTCTATCCAGCTGAGCTACAGGCGCATATTTTAAACGTTGAGGAATTCATAAAAGCGATCCATTTTGGCCGCTTATAATGTTGCTTTTACGAATCCATCAACCCTGTACCAAAAAAAGAGTTTGCCTAATATCCCCTCTGCTGTCTTTTGTCAAGGTCAAATCATGAATTTTTTCCTGTTACTTAACATAGCCGGCAATACCGTCAAAACGATATCCGTTTTTAGCGACATTCTCACCTCTGGGATCTGTAGAATAAAAATGATTACCGGTGGAGGTATTAACCCAGCGGTAAAGCTCTCGAGTATTGGTCATTTTTGAAGTGGCAATATTTCCAATAGTACCTTGCAATACATATCCATGAAGATTTTGTCCACCGCCTTTACTATCATGATGATAAAAATGATCATTTTTTTGCTGACTGTACCATTGATAAAAGCTTCTTGTTCCCGGTGTTTCCGATATAAATAGTCTAAAGGCTATTCCCTCTTTCACATAGGCATTCAGGCCAAGCCTTTTTGCTTCTATCTGAGGGTCTGCTGTGAACAGATAATCCAATCCTTTGGAATATCGGTAAATATCAATAATCCTGGATACATTATCTTGTACAACTTCGACATACACTTCGACAAGCTCTTCACCACCATTGGTTTTGAATACAATATTATCACCATAGTAACCGGGCACCAGCTGTCCCGTATTTAAAGTCACGTTAAGATAATTTGTCTGGCTGGTAGTTGTGCCGGAATTAGGCAAAACGTTAATCCAACCGGAAGGTCCGCGGATTACATCTTTACCGGATGTCTTCACGCCTTCGAGTTTCAAATTCCCCTCTTTGTTCACAACGGTCAAAACATGAGGTCCATCAGCAAGTCCATCAGCGATTAGCAATTCTCCATTTTCTTTTTTTCGGGTAGACCAATTATGTGCATTAAGCATATTCTCATCTATATAGATGGCTAAACTTCCTTCCTCGGATTGATCTGCCAAATTAAGGATTATTCCCGTTCCGTTAAAGCGGTATTTAATGGAGCTACCGCCACCTGTGCTATACGGATAGCCATCATTTTCCGTCCATTTGCCGTATAGTTCGATTGTATCCCGGAGATGGCCGGGCGCGCTGTAATTCTCGCTTCCCCGAACTTCCTCGTTGAGGAATGATATATATCTTTCCTTTTTGAAAATGGACGTGTTTTCATTATGCTTATTTTTCCTTGTAGTCACCGCCCATTCCAGCATTTCCTTGCCTTTATTAGTTACCATAATTTTTTTGGATACAGTTTTACCAGGAATGACACAGCCCATATCCAAGCGTGCCGGATTAAAATTGATCATCGGGCTTTCCTGAGTCGCGACTATTTTGAATGTAACATATATCGTTCTGGAACCGCCGGAGGATGTAATTTTAATTGCTTCCTTGTGTGCTCCTATGTGCAGATCCTTTTGGCATATTATTTTCCCCCTGCTGGTTTCAAATTGTATTTCTGTGTTGTAAAGAGATGTTTTGAATTTATAACCCTTCAACTGATCTCCATAGATGGGCAGACGAATTTCAAAGCGCAAAGAATCAGTCTCCTCTTCCAGTGTGCTGGATAGATTCTGGTTTTCCAATTTTTTCCAGCCCTCCGGCCCAGTTGTGGACCAATTTAGAACGCCGGAACCCATATTCTTGAAGGTAAATACTCCCGTAATTACTTCGCCGGGACTAACTGTTCCCACATCAACTTCACGTGGTGTAATGGCAAGTACAGGTTGATAATTATCTCTATTCTGAGCCTGTACAATAGTCTTCCCATGATGAACTGTTTTCAAAACATTTTCCTGATCCGTTACTTTCTGTGCTGTCACGCAAGATGGACAGATGATCAGGCTTATAATAATTACGACAGAAAATTGCTTTATACGCGACATAAATACCCCTATTTAGAAAATTCTTTAAGTTTTCTAGCTTAAAGATCAAATTTACGCAATATCTTTAAAACACTTGACATGTAGAGTCAACAAGTTATAACGTGCGCCCACTTTTTAACAGCAGAACCGGCAAAACAACGTTAGCAGATTGCACGGAAAATTAATACCAAGTTGCTTTCAAACCCACGCTGTGCGGGATAGTTCGGCCAACCAGTTTCAGTTTCTGAAACTGGGGTTTCACTAAATAAACTATGAATTTTTGAAAGCTTACTTGGTATTATGCCGGGTAACTCAACCTTTAATGAGACTCGCTGAAAACGAACGAAGTGAAGTTCGAAGCGCTAGTCGAATTATCCCACGGGCGAAGCTAAGTGGGGCTAATATTTGATAGCTACTTGGTATAAACAATAATCTATGGATTTCGATAATTTAAAATATTGGATTGCTCTAAAATCCATTCCTGGAGTCGGTAACATTACTTTTTCGGTGTTAGTGGATAGGTTTGGATCACTGCGCGCTATTTTTACCACACCTGCGCCTCAATTAGCAACAACTCCGGGAATATCAAAAAAAGCCGCCGCCGTGATTGCCTGTTTTAAAGATTGGGATAAAATTAAACTCGAATTTGACCGCACGATAAAAGCCGGCATTAAAATAGTTACTTATCAAGACGAGTTTTATCCGACAAAACTCCGTCATGTTTATGATCGTCCGGCCGTTATTTATGTAAAGGGAACTTTAACAAAAGATGAAATTAGTATTGCTATGGTTGGTTCCAGGCAGGCCAGCACTTACGGCAAATACACAACGGAAAGAATTAGTCGCGAACTGTCTATTAAAGGTATAACAATAGTAAGCGGACTAGCCAGAGGCATTGACGCTGCCGCTCACCGGGGAGCGCTAACTGTCCATGGCAGAACAATAGCTGTTATGGGCAGTGGACTGGATGTAATTTATCCTCCTGAAAACAAAAAATTATATGCCGAAATTGTGCAAAACGGAGCAGTTATTTCTGAATATCAGCTTGGCACTCCGCCACTGGCAAGCAATTTTCCGGCGCGCAACCGCATTATCAGCGGTATGTCCTATGGTGTGGTAGTGGTAGAAGCAGGAGAAAAAAGCGGCTCGCTCATCACCGCGCGCCTAGCGCTGGAACAGGGAAGGGAAGTTTTTGCTGTTCCCGGAAGCATAGACTCGGCTGGTGCTCGCGGCACAAACAAGCTCATCAAGCAGGGAGCTAAATTAATCGAAAACATTGACGATATTCTGGAAGATATTTTGCCTCAAATCGAAAAAGCGGCGCCGGCAGAGGCAATTTATCTCGAAAGCTCCATAGCAATTGAGCCTCCGATTACCGCAAAGTTAAGCGCCATTGAGCAAATAATAATCGATTTGATATCCACTAATAATCTTCAAATTGATGAAATCATCACGGCAACAGCACTAGCTCCGGCTGAAGTGCTAAGTTCCTTAATGTCGCTGGAATTAAAAGGAATTGTTAAACAACATCCGGGTAAGTTTTTCACCAGAAATAACCAGAGGTATGAACCCAAGAGCTAACTTTTCGAGTCATACCTTCAGCCTTACGGGATAGTTCAGCTTACCAATTTCAATACGCTTTGCATTTGAAATTGGAGTTTCACTAATATAAGGAGTGTTAGTTATGGCAAAATCGTTAATAGTTGTGGAATCTCCCACAAAAGTTAAGACAATAAAAAAATTCTTGGGCAGCGACTATGATGTTGTCGCTTCCATGGGACATATTAAGGATCTGCCGAAAAGCACTCTGGGCATTGATCTGGCAAATAATTTCGAACCAACGTATAGCGCAATTGAAGCCAAAAAGAAGACCATTGATGACTTGAAAAAAGCTGCTAAAAATGTGGAAAACATTTATCTTGCCCCTGACCCCGATCGCGAAGGCGAAGCTATTGCCTGGCATATATCCGAAGTAGTCAACACAAAAAATAAAAAAGTCTATCGCGTCTTATTTAATGATCTCACTAAAAAAACGGTATTAGATGCAATTAAAAATCCGCTGGAGCTGAACTTCAATAAGTATGAAGCACAGCAGACACGCCGTATTTTGGACAGGCTGGTGGGTTATCAAATAAGCCCTATCCTCTGGGATAAAGTCAAAAGAGGGCTTAGCGCCGGCCGGGTTCAATCCGTCGCGGTAAGACTGATCTGCGAAAGAGAAGATGAAATAAATAAATTTATTCCGGAAGAATACTGGAACCTTCTGGCAAAATTTGAAGGAAAGAATCCACCTCCTTTTGACGCAAAATTACTTAAGATAGACGGCAAAAAAGCTAAAGTTGTAAGTGGCGAACAAGCTGCCAAACTTGCAGAAACCTTAAAAAAATCTTCTTTTATCGTGGAGAGGTTGGAGAAAAAAGAATTAAAACGCTCGGCGCTGCCACCCTTTACTACCAGTAAATTACAACAGGAATCATCTCGCTGGCTACGCTTTTCCGCGAAGAAGACCATGATGGTCGCTCAAAAATTATATGAAGGCATTGAACTAGGTAAAGACGGTTCAGTCGGTTTAATTACTTATATGCGAACAGATTCTAACCGTATTGCCGAAGAAGCGCTCACAGAAGTGCGGGCTTATATTTCGGGAAATTATTCACCCGATTATCTGCCGCCCAAGCCCCTCACATACAAGAACGCGCAAAAAGCACAGGACGCGCATGAAGCAATCCGGCCTTCAACCATGGCTTATAAGCCGCAGGACATAAAAGAGTATTTGTCCAGCGATCAGTTTAAACTCTATCAACTTATCTGGAACCGCTTTACAGCAAGCCAGATGAATCCGGCGATTTTTGATCAGACAACTATTGATCTTGCCGGAGCTAATTGTATCTTCCGCGCACAGGGACAGGTTCTCAAGTTCCCCGGCTTCACCATTGTTTATACAGAAGGCAAAGATGAAAAAGAAGAAGACAATGGGCTCGATAAACTCCTTCCGGAAGTAAAAGAAAAAGAAAAATTAAAACTGATCAATTTGAATACAGAACAAAAGTTCACGCAGCCGCCACCCCGCTTTTCGGAAGCATCTCTTGTACGGGAACTGGAAGAAAAAGGCATCGGTCGTCCCAGCACTTATGCCAATATTATTTCCACTATTCAGGATCGCGAATATGTGCTCCTTGAAAAAGGAAAGTTTTCCCCTACAGAGTTAGGCATCGTTGTTACAGAGCTTTTAATCAAGAGTTTCCCTACGGTTCTGGATATCGCTTTCACCGCGGATATGGAAAACAAATTGGATTTGATTGAAGACGGTACAAGTAAGCGTGTGAAAATTCTTGAAGACTTTTACAGCCCTTTCGCCCAGGAGTTGACCAAAGCAAAAGACGGAATGAGAAACGTCAAAATGGAAGAAACACCGACTGATCTGGTTTGTGAAAAATGTAATTCCGGCATGATCATCAAGTGGGGAAAAAACGGGCGTTTTCTTGCCTGTTCTAATTACCCGAAATGTAAAAACACTATGAACTTTACTCAAGACGAAGAAGGGAAAATAAAAAACGTGGAAACAAAAACAACAGACGTGAAATGTACTAAGTGCGGTAAGGCAATGACTGTCAAAGAAGGCCGCTTCGGACAATTCCTTGCATGTTCTGGTTATCCCGAGTGTAAAAACACCATGAATGCTACCCAAAACGACAAGGGAGAGATTGTGGCTGCTGAAGCCCAGACCACAGATGCCGTATGTGAATTATGCGGGAAACCAATGGTTTTCAAACGCGGTCGTTTCGGTCAATTTCTCGGTTGTTCCGGTTACCCTGAATGCAAAAATATCAAAAATATGCAAAAAGGCAAAGACGGGGAATTGATTCCGCAGGTAGCTGAGGCCACAGATGCCGTATGTGATAAATGCGGAAAGCCAATGGCTGTCAAGCACGGACGATTCGGTAAATTTCTCGGTTGCACAGGTTATCCGGAATGCAAGAGCATCCAGAAAATGCCCAAACCAACATCAGGGTCGTGAAAACATCACCTGTGACAATAATAGGTGGAGGCCTTGCCGGTTGCGAAGCGGCATGGCAACTCCTGCGGCGCGGGCACGCTGTTCATCTGTGCGAAATGAAGCCGCAGAAATTTTCACCCGCCCACAAGATGGAACATCTGGCCGAACTGGTTTGCAGCAACTCTTTCAAATCAAATAGCTCCGATAGCGCTCCCGGCCTGCTCAAAGATGAAATGCGCAAGCTCAACTCTCTGATATTAGCTGTTGCCGATCAAACTGCTGTCGCGGCAGGTTCCGCTCTGGCTGTGGATCGCACAGAATTTGCCAGTAAGGTGGAAGAAGTTTTATTAAAGCAAAATAATTTTGAACTAAGCCGGGCTGAAATTACCGAAATACCGTCTGATAATTTAACAATCATTGCTACAGGACCTCTCACATCTGATGCACTTGCTCAATCGATTAATTCACTGCTGGGCGGTTCTTATCTGTATTTTTATGACGCGATCGCGCCGATTATCGAAGCTGATTCCATCAATATGGATAAGGTTTACTGGGCATCGCGCTATGACAAAGGCACGCCTGATTATCTCAACTGTCCGCTCTCCGTTGATGAGTATAAACGCTTCCGGCAAGAAATACTGGATGGCGAAAAAGTTCCTACCAGATCTTTTGAAGAAGTCCGGCATTTTGAAGGCTGCCTGCCGATTGAAGTATTGGCCATGCGCGGCGAAGACACGCTGGCTTTCGGTCCGATGAAACCGGTGGGATTAATCAATCCGCATACAGGCAATATGCCCTATGCTGTTGTTCAGCTGCGCAGAGAAAATACTGCAGGATCACTATTTAACTTGGTCGGTTTTCAGACAAAACTAACCTGGCCTGCACAGGAGCGCATTTTCCGCCTGATTCCCGGTCTGGAAAACGCAGAATTTGCCCGCTTAGGCAGTATCCATCGCAACACTTATATCCACTCCCCATCTCTGCTGAAATCCACTCTGCAAATGAAAACGAATCCCAATATTTTCTTTGCCGGTCAGATTACCGGTGTTGAAGGTTATGTGGAATCAACAGCCATGGGGCTTCTGGCCGGATTAAACGCGGCATTTATTCTTGAAGGAAAGCAACTTCAGCCTCCGCCACCCGATTCTGCTATCGGTGCGCTCTTGTATTACATTACCTCTCCTGCGTCAGAGGCTAACTTCCAGCCGATGAATATCAATTTTGGAATCCTCCAAAACTTGCCTGTAAAAAAGATGAAGAAAAAAGAAAGGCATATTTTATATGTAAAGCATGCTATGCATACTTTAAACGATTGGATAAATATTCAGAATTTAAAACAATAACAGTGAGGAGGTGTATATATGTCAGGGATTGGAATATATGAATTAATAATTATTCTGATAATCATTGGTATTCTGGCAATTCCATTCTGGATTATTTCATTTATTGATATCCTGAAAAGCAGGTTTGAAGGCAACGGTAAGATCGTCTGGCTTCTTGTCATCGTCCTGTTAGGCATTCCTGGTGTCATCCTGTACAGGTTCATTGGCAAGAAAAAGAAGATCACAACATGAGATAAGCCATAAAGATATAATTTGTTTTAATATTGACATCCCTTTCGGCTGGCTCATTAAAAAACCTTCAACAATAATTTACGCTCAACGACCAATGTTGATGCTACCATGATAAATAAGGAAAGCAATTATGAAAAATACTTCAGCAATCGCGCTTACCTGGTTTGCGGCAATTCTGCTCTTTTTAGGATTTATGCTGATGTCGTCCTCCGGCTCATTTTTTGTCTATGTTCTGGCCGCGCTTTTTGTCGTGGTGCCCGCCATTTTTGGCACAAAAAAGATTCGTATCTTTGCCATTGTTCTGCTTTTAACGGCAATCTTTCTTGCTATGAACAAATACCCTGAATTTAAGAGCGAAAGCGACAAGTATTCAAGGCGCGGCAAAATCAGTCAGATAAATCCTGATCATTTTCATAGAAATTTAACTTTTTATTCGGGAGGGCAAAGTGGTGTGTCATAAGCATAAAACAGATGGGGAGAATAAAATGACTTTTCTTAGTTCAGGTAAAGACGTAAACATGGTCAGCAAAATGTTTGGTATTATCAATAGTGTCATCATAATTCTTCTGATCCTGTTATCAGCATCTGTTTCTGCGGCGGATCGGGCGTCGCTTGGCTTGATGATTAAGCCTGTTACTGCCGAATATGCCCAATTCATTGGTCTGGACACCCCTGAGGGTGCTTACGTCGTTTCGACGTCAGCCGCAGGCGACTTGCGTCCCGGTGATGTCATTCTGAAGGTTGATGACAGGAATATTAAAGTGCCTGCTGATTTGCAAAAGGTCACCGGATTATATCAGCCGGGGGATCAAGTGCAATTGCAGATTGCGCGGGGTAAAGAGCGCATTGGGATCAGCTACACTCTGAAGAGGGCTGCTGTTTCACCGGGTACGGGTCGTCGTGGTCAGCCAACTCAGGCTTCGACCGGCTTAGGTATTTTCCCGACTGTTGAAAGTGAGCGCTTTGAACAGGAGGTGTTGAAGGCTGACCAGCCGGTGCTGGCCTATTTCTACGCCAACTGGTGTAAACCCTGCAAAACACAACTGCCGATCATGCAGCAGGTCAAGCAGAAGTATCCCGATGTTAAAATAGTCGGTATTGATGTCGATAAAAGCGGTGGTATCGTGATTCGTTATGGCATTTCTAGAATCCTGCCTGCGGTAATCCTGTTCAATGGTGGCAGGGAAGTTGACAAGGTTTCGCCGGTGTCACGCCAGGAACAGGTAGATGAACTGCTGTCAAAGACACGTAGCGATAGTAACGAGATTGAAGTATTCGCCTCTATCGGTGGGGGGAACTGGGTTCAGCAAGTTGCTTTTATCAAGGACAGTCAACTTATTGTCGCCAGAAAGGACGTTCATACGGTTTTTGTCTGGAATTACCAGCAGGGAGCCCTGGTCAGAACCTATCCTGCGGCTATATCAGGCTTGTCGCCTAATGGGGCCTATGCTGCCCTGGCAGACAAGAATCGGACCGCCGTCAATATTGTGGATATCGTTCAACAGCGGCAGAAAACCATCCAGACACAACATTTTGTTGAACAATTGGCAATATCACCGCTGGGTACTGCGGTTGCCAGTTTCGGGGCAGATCGAAGCGGCCAGTTTAGTGTCAACATCTGGAGCCCGGATAACCACCTTATAAAATCCATTCCGGTTGATCTTACAATCAAACAACAGTCGGTGAAGTTTGCCTTTTCGCCTGATGGTAAGGCCTTTGCGCTTTCAACCATGAACAAACTTGAACTATTCACCACAGAAAACTGGGTGCGTGAAACGGTTGTCCCGATGAAAAGTACAGTGAGGGTGGAGTTCACTTCTGACAGCAAGGCGGTTGTTACAAACATTTGGAACGATGAAGAACTGATAGACATGCAGGGAAATAAAAAGCGCGTAGCTCACGGCTACGCAGTTGTAGGCAGGAGTGATGATCCTCTGATGCTTGTACCTGATGGCGATAACTCATTTCGTCTGATGAGTAACCACTCTGACGGAAAGGGACTTCGTTTTGCGGGTCATCGGGCGCCTGTCGGTGCAGGAGCTGTCAGTGATACAGTCCCTTGGTTGGCAAGCGGTAGCTCAGATGGAACAGTCAGGCTGTGGGATCAGGCAACCGGCAGGGAGGTTGGGCAGTTTGTTGACTTTGGCAAGGGCGAATGGATTGTGATCACTCCGGAAGGGTACTATAACTCCTCAGCCCGTGGGCATGAATACCTCAGCATCCGCCGGGGCAACAAGGTTTATGGTATTGATCAGTTCTATGATGTATTTTATCGCCCCGATATCGTGTCGGCCAAACTTAAAGGCGAGAATATAGCGGGTCTGGTTACCCTCACGGTTGGAGAGGCGATCAATAATCCTCCTCCAACGGTGAAATTTTCTACAGTCCCCAACCAGACCAGTGATGCAAAGGTAAATATTTGTTACCAGGTGCAAAGCACTGGCGGTGGCGTAGGTGAGGTGCGTCTATTCCAAAACGGCAAACTAATCAAGTCCGATGGTTTTTACCGTGAAGTTGCGGCACAGAGCAAAGCGGCGCCTCTCAAGCTGGCGGCTCTGAATAGCAGGGCGGTGTATCAAGACATGCGTTCCTTGACCATCAAGGAAAAACAGAGCCCCGGTGCAGTCGTCGGACGAGAAAAAGGTGATTCGTTTGATGAATGTGTGGAACTCGAAGCGATTGCGGGCGATAACGAGATAGGGCTTACTGCCTTCAACGCGCCTAATACCGTGCAGAGTGTTATGGGCACAGCCCGTTTCGTCTCCACCAGAGCGCAGGAAGAGCCACGTTTGTATATATTGGCAGTTGGTATTGACCGATATCGCGACGCCTCCATTAATCTGAAATATGCGGCCAAGGATGCCCAGGATTTTATCAAAAACATGGCGAACAAGGCCGGTACCATTTATAAACAGTCAAACATTCATTTGACCAGTCTGGTCAATGAGCAGGCCAGCAAACAAAACATACTCGCAGCCATTGAAAAACTGGCGGTACAGGTAAAACATGGCGATAGCTTCATCTTCTTCAACGCTTCCCACGGTCTGTTGCTGCAGAGCCAGTATTATATAGTCACAAGCAACTTCGATGGCAGGCTGGACACAAACGTAAGCTTGATCAGCTCCAACGAGATTGTTGAGATGTCCAAAAAAATAAAATCGCTGTCGCAATTGTTTGTTTTTGATACCTGCCACGCCGGCGGAGTGGATAACATTGTCAGCGGTCTTTATGATGCCCGGATGTCGGTGCTGGCCAAAAAGATGGGGCTGCACATTTATGCATCGGCAGGCTCCGTGCAGACCGCCATGGACGGCTATAAGGGCAATGGCCTTTATACCCATACCCTGCTTGCTGGATTGAAAAACGGCAAAGCCGTGGATAAGGACAAGATCGGTTCGGTAACGGTTAAAAGTTTAGGAATATACTCAAAGGAGATGACAACCAAGCTTTCCTCGAAACTCGGCCACCCCCAGACGCCCTTGATTATAGATTTTGGCAAAGACAGCAGGCTGTTTGAAGTACGCTAAGCCAGTTACCAGCAGCATGCGGCAGTTGCGTGAATAAGTGATAACAAAGAAATAAGGAAGCGGGGATTAAACAATGATGTGGAATAAAAAGAAATTAAATCCTCTTGCAGGCCAATCTATCAACAGGAGGTTACACAATGAGCCCTAAAGCGTATGTAAGGCCGGGGAAGATGGCGTCAGTAATGGGAATAGTTGTTGGCATTGTGATGCTTATTTTTGGCATGTTATTTTTCTCGTTTCTGCAAAACGACGGGAGTGACATAGGACAGGTGTTTATGGCGTTTTGGATGCTGATTCTGATTATTATCATCGCCTATTATGTGTACAACCTGAACTCGCAAAATTCTTCTTCCGCTGCGATGGCGGAAATTGATCTGGATATTCAGGATAGCGGAAGTGCCGGAGAAGAAAAACTGCGTAGCCTGGAGAGACTGAAAAAAGAGCAATTGATTACAGAAGAAGAGTATCAACAAAAGCGCAAGGAAATCATGCAACAGAAATGGTGACATAAATAAGGAGTAAAATTATGAATAAGTATTTTTATGCAGTTATTGCCGGAGTATTTTTATTTAGCTTTACAGCTTTTGCTGAAGGAATCAAAGTTGTAGATTCTCAAGGCGAATATGTTACTAAAATTGTTACTGCTGAAAATGTAAAAGGGGTGGAAGTTCGGTTGGCAAAAGAAATAGCGCGATATGATTGCAATACGCTCACAATCGACCTGACTTATGCCCTGGTTTCAGGGGATGGTGATGGATGGTATGACAAATACTTTTTTGACGCCCAGATGACGCAGACAAAAATGCACTGCCCTTTGGATAAACCGGTAAAAGAGACGATCTACTCCAAAACCGTTTTTATTAAGGCATTCACCAATGAAAACGTGAATGGCAAGGTAGTTGCCACCATAGTCATCCCTAAAGGATATAAACTGGAAGTGGTGGTAAAGTAATCCCGGTACAAAGTTTCCACGGTTCTATTTGCTAGGCTTCCAATCTATTATTTCGGGCTTGATGAGCAAGTTGAAGCATGGCCACTGCCGCAACTGTAACCGCATTCAGCGCAGACACATTTCGGTTCCTGCGGTTCGGAGAATACCGTTACCGCACCAATTACTAATCCGGATAATACTAAAATTGTAATCAGTATTTTATAAAAGTACTTTTTCATTTTCTCACCTCGATTATTTAAAGTTTCTTTTGCGTTTATTGTGCCGCGGTAAGATAGCTAAACTATTTACCGCTGCCTGTTTATTAAGCTTATAATGAACCTCTTTCTTGATGGTAAGACATATTCTTTTTCATCCATCTCCATATAAAACAAACACCGACCAGTAAAATGGATTCGGATATTTTGCCTTTATCTCTTGGCGGGCAAACTTCAATGCTTCTGACTTGCCTTTGCCAGCTTTTATCTGCCCGTAAAATGACTTCATGTATTCTACTGCCGCATCCGAGGCCACTTCCCAAAGGCTTACAACAACACTTCTCGCGCCTGTGTGTTGAAACGCCCGGGCAAAGTTTGCCACTCCCTCGCCTTCGGTCACTTTGCCCTTACCCGTTGAACACGCGGATAGAACGACAAGATCCGCATTCAACTTTAATTTCAGCACCTCGCTCAAAGTTAAAAATCCATCATCATTGCCTTTGTTTTCAACCTGTCCCAGGATGATAAAAGGTTCTTTAATCCCCTGAACCTTTCCCGGCAGATCGGCATGGGTGGCAAAATGCAGGTAGCGATAATCTTTAAGATCGGCATTTTTGAAATTTGTCTCCGTTGCTGAAATGCCCAGAAGAATATCGGGAGGATCAGGTTTGAGGCCAAAGAGCCGTGCAATCGCCTTGATCTCATCTTCCGTTTCAGGCAGCGCCGGATATATCACATCTTCCCATTCCACCGTATCTGATGTTGTGCCTTGTTTTGCCAGTATCGTAACGCCGCGATAGGCGTATCGCTTCAGGGTTTGAGCGGAAACCTGCACGGGCTTTCCTTGTTTATAAGCGACATATCGCGGATCCGATTTGTCATAAACGGGATTGCCGAGGGCGAAGAGGGTTTTCCCCGTTGCTCGCGGTTTCAGAAGTCTTGTCAGGGCAAGTGATGTCGCGGATTGTGAATAAGTGATGTTCCATTTATCCCCGGCGTATATGCTGTCTTTACCGTCTTTCACGACAAGCGCTTCAAACGGTAAAAGCCCAAGGGAGCCGTCGGGAATAATGATCAACCTTTCAGTTGTGTTGTTCACAGCTTTTGCAATATCGGATAGCAGAAGATCATAAAGCGTTCCAGCCGATCTTGCTGAAAATTCCGAGAATCTTCCCGAATTTAAAGGTTCGATAAATTTTCCCACCTTTTCGGATAGTTCTTCACCTGAAATGTTTATGTTGTGGATTGTAATTCTGCCGCCCTTTCTTACATCAAACACAAAAACGGCGTTGTTGCTTATGCCAAACTCGATCAATGCCTCGTTATCCTTCAGGGGCAGGTCTTCAACGGGGATCGGCCTTGGATAATTGAGGGCGGCATACAGGGGATAATATTTTCTTATATCTAAGATGAGGGAGTCCTGTTTTTTTAGAAGCTCTTCCTCCTTCTGCAAGAGTCTTTTAAAGGCCGCTTCTCCCTTCGTATAGGTGCTTTCCCGATTTGTTTCAATTGCGGCAAGCTCTTTGACAATCTCCGCTTCTCTGGTTTTTATATCCGTCGGAATTTGCGGATCTTCATATTTCCTCACAGCGCCGGCCATCATTTCCAGAAACATTCTTGCCTTTGTCCATTCGGCAAAATAGAAGGCGCTTGCTGCTGCATCCCTGCCGTAAGGCCGGAAAGCGTCATCCTGAGCCTCTGAGCGGATTGCCATTTCCGCAAGAACAGCCATCAGCTCTCTGTAAGGAGTCAACCTGCCAATATAACCGCCACCTGTAAAAAACTCGCCGCGTTCACCTACGGCACGTCTGATTTCTTCAACGATTAAGACCGCCTTCAATAATTCCAGTGATGATTCGCGCAAAGCGCCTTTGCCCTTCAACGCCAGACCATACTGGGTGTGATACTCCATGCGGCGGTTCCTGCTATCCCTCCAGTTAGGCGGGAGTTCCTTCAATAAGACCAACGCCTCATCATACCTTTTTGCTATTAGATAAACCTCAATCAAACCGGCATGAATTAATCGCGTTTTCGTAATCCGCTTTCCGGTATTTCGCCTCTCTAAAAACACGTTCTCCGCATCACGGTATTTTTTCTGCCGGAGATAAACAGCGCCTATATTATTAAGCCGCGCGGCAATATCATGAGGATTGTTCAACTTCTTTTCTATTTCCAGGGCGTCATTGAGATAATCAAGAGCCTTTCCATAAAGTCCCATCCGGAAATATTGCATCCCGATATTGTTCAGACATATAGCTATCTTTTGCGGTCTGCCTAGTTGTTTGTCCATTTTTAATGATTGCTGATAATAGGAAAGGGCTAGATCTGACTTGCCCAGACTTGAATATACGCCGCCCATGTTATTGAGGCTGCCAGCAATCAGCGCAGAATTATCAATCTCCCTGCTTATTTTTAGTGATTCCTCAAAGTTGGAAAGGGCTTTTTCGTATTGATCGAGCTCCTTATACAACACTCCGATATTTGTATATGTTATGGCCATATCAAGGCGAAGGTTATTTCGCTTCTGTATGTCGAGCGCCTCCTGATAATACGTGATGGCTTTATCGCGTTCGAAAAGGCCGCAGTAGGCATCGCCTATGTTTCTTAGTGATGTCGCTATTTCATTCTGAATATTAAGCTGTTTGTTGAGCCTGTGAGCCTCCTGATAATATGTAAGCGCCTTGTCATATTGCCCCAGGGCTGCGTACACAGTGCCGGTAACGTTCAGGCACCCCGCGATGTTCTGCTGATCTTTCAATTCTTTGTTAATCGAGAGCGACTCATTGAGAACGGACAGTGCCCTGTCATATCTGCCCAGCGTTTGCAGAACTTTGCCCATGTTGAAAAGAACCAAGGCTGAACTTTTTTTGTCATCCAGTTCTTTAAATATTCTTAATGACTCCTCAAAGAGACTCAAAGCTTTTTCATATTGATTAAAAGTCCGGTTATAGACAGCGCCCGTATTGAACAGGTTTGCGGCAATCAAATCCTTGTTATTTGCTTTCTTTGCAGCGGTAAGCGCCTCTTCATAGTATTTGAATGCCTTCTTGTCGTCATCCAGCGCCTCGTAGACCACGCCGATGCCATTAAGGTTGGATGCTACGCATTCAAAGTCCTCTCCGCACAAATCAAGTGATTTCTCGTAATAGGAGCGGGCTTCTTTATAGTTTCCCGCGCCATAGGCTTTTTCTGCAATATCCCATATCTTTTCCGCTTCGCTTTTTTCAGCAAAAGCAGTATTTGCGCCCACAAGAGCAAATATTAATATTAAAGAAATAATAATATTTTTTGTGTTGAACATGTTATCTCCTTGATGAAAAAGTTTGCACAGTAACAGGGCGGCGATATATGTCGCCGCCCTGTTTACAAATAACTTTTTTAAAGTTCTATTTTTCGGCCATCAGTTGATCGTCCTTTACCTTCTCCATATCCGCGACATAAGGTTTGGCGGCCATTAAGTAGCATATTCCACCCAAAATACCGCCTATTGTTGCTATGGTCAGGGCGGTGCCCAATCCCTGCGCGCCCTCTCCCAGAGCCTTCGAGATAGCTCCAACCATGTAAGGGCTCCAGCCTCCGCCGAAGGCATACATGCAGAAGACCATCAAACCCCAAACAAGCCCCTTTTGGGCAGCAGGAGCCACATCCTGTGATATAGCGCTCAGGCAGGGCAGGGCCATAACATTGAGCACACCGTAGGAAATAATCAACGCCATGCCGATGCCTTTCATCTGGAAGTAGATGGCGCCGGCCATGCAAGCAGCGCTTAGCATAATGGTTATTGCAGGTAAGTAGAGCCTGCCACGAGGGTTTTTCTTAAACCAGACATCCGCAAGGATTCCTCCAATAGGCGAACCAATAATGGCACCCAGTACGATAGGAACCATGACAGCATTGGCTGCCGCTACATCGACGCCCCAGGCGCGTTGGATGAAAGCCGGTGTCCAAAAGAGAAAGGACATGGACATGATATTGGCCAGACCGTAACCGACTAACACCCAGACTAGTGATGGTATCGTGAAGAGTTTTTTTATTGATTGAAAAAAAGTAACCTTTGCCCCGGATTCATGGGTATGTTCAACTGTTTTGTAGTCCTTCATGAACAAGGCCAGAATGCCGAGAATGATACCGGGAATGGCAAAAAACAGAAATGGTGCCTGCCAACCGTGTAACTTGGCCAAAACACCGCCGAGTACTGATCCCAGGGCTACACCCAGCGGGATGGCCATGTTAAATACGCCCATTACAGCTCCGCGCTTCTTTGAGGAATATGCAGCGCCGATCATCGCCGTTCCGCCTGCTGAAAAACCGGCCTCGCCCACACCTACCAGAGCGCGCGGGATAAGCAGGGTTGCAAAGCTCCAGGCTTTGCCGGTAAGCAAAGTGAACCCGCTCCATAAGATCGCCATGATACCGATGGCCTTGCGCCTGCTCCAGCGATCCACCAGATATGCCACAGGGAATGAAAAAAGCGCTATGCTGAGCAGGAATACTGAACCCAGGATGCCGATGTCACTGTCGGTCAGGTTTAGAGCTAATTTCATCGGCTCCACCACGGCCGCCAGCACCTGCCTGTCCATGTAATTCACCATATAGAGCAGGGTGCAGATAATGAGGATATAAAGTGAATTTCCTCCTCCGGTTTTGTACTCTTTAGAATTTTCCGATTCTTTTGCCATCCATGATCCCCCTTCTAAATTTATAAGATTTTTTCGTGAGTTAAAGTATAGGGTGGCTGCTTTTTATTGTCAATGTATATATTTTTTTCATAGTGGCTTTGTTCAATTAATAGTGATAGAAGGTAGGGCAATGTAAAATAATATTATAAATATAAATGTTTCATCACAGTTAACCTCGTTTGGAGGTAATTTGATTAAGTAAATGAAACCCCGCTTTCTTCAACAAAGAGCGGGGTTTTGCGTTTTTGGTGACATTTGTATTCAACTTAATCGTAATGACCATTTAGTAGTTTTCAAATAAAGGAGGGTTTATGTTTGATTATCGAAAAATATTGGTAGTGTGTTTTGCGCTTTTTCTTGCTTCCTGTATGGCCAAGCCTGTTCTTACTGTAAAAGGTGATATGTCCATGAAAATTAAAGAAAAGGCTCCTGTTTTGACTACGGTTGATGTTTCTGCAGATGGACGGTACGTCTTATCTGGAGGTTTTGATTCTTTTATCCTCTGGGACATTCTATATGCGAAAAAGATACAAACATTCATTCATCCCAAAGGTTTTATGGGTGACAGGACCCCGATCGCTTTTTCACCGGATGGAAAATATTTTGCTTCCGGGGGCAAAGGAACAATACTTTGGGATTTAGCCACAAGACAAGAAATAATGACATTTAATGATGATAGAGCTGTTACTATAGCTTTTTCTCCAGATGGAAAACATATTTTATGTGCAGGCCCGCCTTCCAATATTGGCTTGTTTTCTCCAGGTAAACCTCCAACTATGAAAATATTTGATGTAGCAACAGGTGAAGAAATAAGAGATTTTAAATTACAACACCTTTTACAAAATTATATTTGGTCTGTTGCCTATTCTCCGGACGGCAAATATGTCTTATCCGGCAGTAGTAAAGGGAACATGATTTTATGGAATGCATCGTTGGGAAAGTCTATAAGAACAGTGGTGGGAAGCGAAGGTTTTATGGATCCTCGTGTTAATGCCGTTGCTTTTTCTTCAAACGGTGAATCTGCCTTGTCCGGCGGAACTGATAATACTGTCAGATTATGGAATGCAAAAAATTTAACTCATCTAAAGACATTCGTCGGTCATGAACGTATTGGAGGAATTATATCTGTGGCCTTTTCTCCGGATGGCAAATATGCAACGTCGACGGGAAACGATGGCAAAGTAATAATATGGGATTTGGCGTCAGGATCGCAATGGAAAGCCCTTGCCGGTCATGCCGACTGGACGGCTGGTGCTTCGGCAAAATTTTCCCCCGATGGCAAGTATGTAATATCGGCGGGTGATGCTTCTACAAAAATATGGAACATTGCTACCGGCGAAGAAGTTGCCTCCATGATTGCTTTTGAAGACGGCGAATGGATTATTACAACCTCAAATGGTTATTACAACTCCTCTCCTAAAGGCGACCAGTATCTTAGTGTGCAAGTCAAAGGTAAAGATTATACCATCGAGCAGTTGCGGGAAAGTTTCTATCGACCTGACCTTGTCAATCTTGCTCTTTCCGGTGGGTCTTTGAAGGAACTCAAAAAAGTGGCGGATGTAAAACCGCCTCCGGTTGTAGCGATAGTTGATACGCCTAAAAGTATTGACAAGAGCGATGCCGCGATCACCTTGAAAATTACCGATGCCGGCGGCGGAATTGGTGACATTCGTCTTTATCTAAACGGCTCTGCGGTAATGCTGGATAACTCGCGCGGCGTGAAAGTTGTTTCCTCCAATCAAAACGAAATCAGTAAAACCTATCAGCTAAAACTTTCCAGTGGTTTGAACACAATCCGGGCTATCGCCTTTAATGCCGACAACACCATGCAGAGCACAGACGCTGTTTATGAAATCACAGCATCGTTTAAAGCCATCGGCAAACCTTCTCTTTATGCTCTGGTCATTGGCATCAACGAGTATAAAAACCCCAAACTGCAACTTAATTATGCAGTCGCTGATGCAACTCTCTTTGCCAATACATTAAAGAAAGGAGCTTCAGCTCTTTTTGATAAAGTAGAAGTAAAAACTCTTTCTTCCAAAGAAGAGACAACAAGAGAAAACATCTTAAAAGAACTTAAAGCCATGCAATCTTTAAATCCTGATGATCTGTTTGTATTATATGTGGCCAGCCATGGTACAGTTGACGATGGAGAATATTTTCTTATCACCTCCAATGTAGGATCAACACGGACAGAAAAACTAAAGACTGATGCTATTGGTCAGTCAGTATTCAAAGAACTTGTCGGTAATATCCCGGCCACAAAAAAGCTGATCATCATTGATACATGCAACGCTGGTGCTTTGGGTGAAGCCATCCAAGTGGCAATGCTAACCAGAGGCATGAGTGAAGATACAGCAATGAAGATATTAAGCAGGGCGGTAGGCTCAACTATTCTTTCTGCAGCTACTTCCATGCAGGAAGCTTTGGAGGGCTATCAAGGTCATGGATTGTTCACTTATGTACTGACAGAAGGATTAAAAGGCAAAGCCGATAAGGGCAATACCGGTTATGTAAGAACAACAGAGCTTGCCGATTATGTGGATAATGAAGTGCCAGCCTTGGCTGAAAAGATATTCAAGAAAGCTCAGTACCCCACAATATCAATAAGCGGACAGGCGTTCCCGATTGGGAAGGTGAGGTAGGATTTCTGTTAAAAAAAGGGGAATATTTTATGAAAAGGACGTCTTTTAAAGTGGAAGTTCCAAAGTTATTGATAAGGACAATATGGGTTTCACTTATTTGGATGGCAGCGCTTTTTATCGGTTGTGTGGCAACCCCTTTAAAAATTGATCTTGCCAAGGACACAAACATCAAGTTTATCAGGACGTATCAGGAAGTTACTGCCGGGAAATGGCGAAAGACGGAGATCCTGGTGCAAAAGGGTGAAGCGATTGTCATTGTTCCCCTGTATCCCAAGGGATTTATCCACTCTGTTCAGGGCAAGGTCGGCGATACAGGAAAACCATTTGAAGGCCTGGATGTTGATCTTGGCGATATATATACAGCGCCAGCCGACGGGTTTTTGCACTTCGGTATGGATAAAAGCGCCGATTCCGTAGATACCGGCATCTTTGTATTTAAGTCAAACGATCCGGATAAAATTCTCTCTGATCTCACCTATATTCAAAAGAACAACAAAGACGCAAGGATGATCAACGTAGCTTTGGGGCTGCTGCTCAAGAAGAGCGCTGACCGTCTGCTTGCACAGAACAAGCAGGCCGAAGCCATGCCGTTATTTGACCAGTCCATCGGTTACCTGGCACAGGCCGACGAGAAGCTTTATTCCCGAACCATCTATCAACTCTATCGGGAGAAGGCGATTATCTATAAAAACAGTCAGGATTCGGCAAATTACACTGACAGCGTTACTAAGTCATTTGAAGCATTGATCAGGGCATCGGAGTACTACAGTGAACTTAGCCTGCGGCGCTACGAGTTCATGAAGCAGTTGACATCGGAAGAGAAGTTTATACTGGTGACTCAATCGGCATTTTTTGCACAAAGTCAAATATTTGATCAGGCGGTGGAAGCAACGCGCAAAAGTAAACAAGACTGGAAAAGCAGTATTTGGGGAGATATTCCTGATATGGATAATTTGGCATTTGCCTATATATTTATATGCCGGCATTATACATCAACCGGCAATCTTCAATTGAGCCTTACCTATGGAGAGAAGGGCGTTGAGGAGGCAAAAAAGACCGGCAGTAAAGATCTGCTTGGTTTTGCATATAGAGAATTAGGTGCTCGCCATGCAAGTTTTGGGTTTAATCAAGAGGCTGAAGAGAATTATAAATTGGCCTTGGATTATATGTCAAAAAATATCGATAATTATATTGTGCCGCTGGCTTCCATGGCTATTCTTGAAGCTAATCAGGGGAAATTTGATGCAGCAGAAGAACGGTTGAAGGCAGCAGTTGTTCCAATCTGGATTCAATCTAGAATGATGTATGAATTTGCGGTTGCCCGTGTCTATTCAAAGAAACAGGATCATGATAGCGTCATAAAGATGGGAAGGAAATGGTTCTCGACTAGTTTGGTTAGAGATCAAGCAATAAAAGTGGCAAATGCCTATAAAGAAGCTAATTATATAGATTTTATGTGCATGCTCGATAGTTATGTTGCTAAAGGAAATCCTGATGAGACAGATGATATGTTTAATTTCGCGCGTGAAGTTCTGGAAAACCAAGGCAATCCCCCCAATCTGAAGCTTCAGTACTCCCTCGCCCTATCCAAGTTCAACAAACGCTTCGGTAAAGACGAAATAGCTCCCCTGCAGGATGCCATTGCCTTCCTGGAAATAATTCGACCGACCGCTGCCAGCGGCAAGGATTATGAGTATTGGGAAAATATGCTGAAGGTCTATGACCTGAACGTGGCATCACAATACAACAAGGGAAAATATCTTGACGCCTTGAACACCGTGGAAAAAGCACGTTCCCGCAGGTTTCTTGATGATCTGGGCAATAAGAAGCTGGGCGCAAAAGGAGGCGCATTTTTAATGACCCAGCGGGCAAATGAAACCCTTGACGCCTTGGCCATGCTGGAGACGGACATGATGGAGGCTGCCCAGAAGGCAGGGATCAAGGTAAGAGCAGTCCATGCCAAGGACTCCAGACTGAGCAAGAAAATGGATAATTACAAGGCCACACTCAAGCAGGCATCGGGTGCCGATCAGCAGTTTGGTGTTGTCACCAATATCGTTCCTGTATCGGCAGAAAAGCTACAGAAACACATACCTGCCGATACAACGGTAATTGAATACTACCAATCGGAAGACACTCTCTATGCCTGGGTGATTGACAACAAAAATATCACCGCAGTAAAGCAAAAGCTCTCCAAGGATAAGCTCCGCAAGCTAATTGAGCAATACCGTAAATCCCTTTACCTGGACACAACAAAGCGCGGTATTGCCATTGTGGAAAAAGATACTGACGATTTTACTTCACTCCAGAGTGAGGCGTATAAACTTTTAATTACGCCCGTGGAGAGGTTGATCAAAACAAAAAAGATCTGCATTGTGCCCTATGATATTCTCAATTATCTGCCCTTCCAGTCCTTGCAGGACGGTAGGCAATATCTTATCGAGAAGTATGCAGTAAGCTACCTGCCCAGCCTTTCTGTTCTGGAATATCTGAAAAAAGCGCAGAAGAAGGATCATTATAAGATACTGGCTATCGGTAATCCTGATTTAAATGAGCCCAAGATGGACTTGCCTGCTGCCGAGAAGGAAGTGGATATGATCAGGGATATATTCCCGAATACGGCGGTATTTAAGAGAAGCAAGGCGACAGCGGCTCTGGTCAAAAGGATAGCCCCCAACTATGACATCATTCATTTTGCTGCTCATGGGGTGTATAATCCGGCTGATCCGCTTGCCTCGAGTCTTTATCTTGCCGCAGGCGAGGGAGAAGATGGCCAGTTACAAGTTAGTGAAATATTTGACATGACCATCAATGCCGATATGGTGGTAACCAGCGCCTGCCAGACAGCTATGGGGAAGATTGGCCGGGGCGATGAAGTACTGGGCTTAACCAGGGCATTTATGTACGCCGGCGCAAATTCCGTCTTAGGCAGTCTGTGGAGCATCAGTGACGAGGCAACAGCGGTATTGATGAAGGAATTCTACACCAATATCAGGATTATGGGAAAACCTGAAGCGCTCAGGCAGGCGCAACTAAAGATGATTCAATCCAATAAGTACAGAAACCCCTTCTACTGGGCGGCATTCAATATTACAGGGGCGTTGTAGGCTATAATTTAAAACTTAATATTTTGAGAGTTGTGCCGATGTAAAGAGCGAGGTCGCTTTTCTAACCGAGCCATCCAAACTCGGTACAAGCAGAAGTATAATTGTGTATGCTTGATTTTCCCATTCCAATGATGTCCCAAAAATCATAGTAAAAAATATGTTGACAGGTATATAAAAAGTATATAGGTAAAATCAGACTGTATAAAATAGGGCAAACAAGGAAAACCATGTCAATTAAGTATGCGATTCTTGGACTCCTTAAATATTCGGATATGCATGGCTATCAGATCAAAGAGCATATCGATAAAAATTTCGGCCACATGTGGTCGATTAATTTCGGACAGATTTATCCCAACCTGAAAGACCTCGAAAAAGATAAATTCATCAACATGCTGGAAGTTGCGCCGTCGGAAGATGGCGGTCCCCAAAAAAAACTTTATTCGATAACAGAAAATGGAATTGATGAATTTTCACGATGGCTCGCTGAATCCAACCATAAGCCTATGCTCATCAGGGACCAGTTTTTGCTCAAGTTCGCGTTTTTCGGCTTCGGAGAGGCTGAGCGTGCAAAGGAGATAATAGATGAGCAGATAGAAATTTTTGAGGCTCAATTGAAGCGACGGCAGAAAAACCACGTGCGATGGGAGCGGCTTGGTGTATACGTGCGGCTACTTGCCGAGCTTGGCATAACTCAGAATGAGATGTATCTAGATTGGCTCCGCCATGCCCGTGCTGAAATAGAAAAAAACTCGAAAGGGGCAGTTCCTGAAAAAAGTTTAGCAATTTTATAATTATCATCTTCATAAGGGAGGAAATTATGGAATTTACCGGCATTACCCTCGTTACCGGCGCGGCCGGATTCATGGGGAGTCACCTAGTTGAATTTCTTGTCCAAAAGGGTGTTCGCGTTAGGGCTACAGCGCGGCCCCGAAAGGACATATCATTTTTTGAGCGACTGGGCGTTGAATATGTTGCCGCCGATCTGACGAAACCTGAAACTATTCCCCAGTTGTTCGAAGGCGGCGTTGACAGGGTCTTCCACTTGGGGGCCATCTGTAATTTTTCCACACCATATAAATCTCTTTATCCCACAAATGTTAAAGGCGTTGAACTAATCACCGGCCTCGCGCTGAAAAACGGGGTCAAGCGCTATGTCCATGTCGGTTCCACAAGCGTATATGGCTATTATCCGGGAACACCTTTTAAGGAGGACAGTCCCCGGGATCCGCAGGATTCCTACGGGAAAAGCAAACGCGATGGTGAAGACGTTGTCTGGCAACGCATCAAAGAAGGTCTCCCGGCAATTATAACCCGGCCATGCACCGTGTACGGGCCGCGCTGCAATGACGGTGCGGGCAAGGCTTTTTCACGTCCCTCCAGCATAAGCGCTATCCCGGGAAGCGGCACTCAACTTCTTTCCAACGTCCGGGCGGAAGATGTGGCCGCCGCCGTCGATTACCTCTCATTTCTTGATGCAGCGGTTGGACAGGCATTCAATCTCGCCGAAGACACTCATCCGACACTGGAGGAGGCGCTTGTAATGGCCTCGGCTACTTTCGGCACTAAGCCGCCTGAACTGCACCTGCCGCTCTGGCTTGTAAAGACGGTCGCGCTGGTGGACGGAAAGGTGTCGGCGAGCAAAGGGCGGATACCGGATTTGGAACTCGACGCGGTACGATATCTCTATAAGGATTACATTGTCGATAACAGTAAATTGAAGTCCATGGGATACCGGATGATCTATCCGGACTTCAAAGAATCAATGAAGCAGATGGGTGAATGGTATTACGCGCAGGGCTCATAAGGTATGACTGCGTGAAAAAAACGAAGGAGGAATTGCTATGGGACAAGTAGTTGTTATAACCGGTTGCGCCGATGGTATGGGGCGTCACGTGGCTACCATGCTGGCCGCGGCGGGTCACTCTGTTGCAGGTTTTGATGTTGATGCCGAAGGCATTAAGACGCTTGAAAAAGAACTTAAGACGATCGGTGGTAAACACCTGCTTGATGCGATTGATATTACCGATCGGGCAAAGATTAAAATATTCCGCGACCGGGTACTGGCACAGTACGGGCATGTTGACACGGTGCTTTCCAATGTGGGTATAGGGTTTTTCAGCCCCTTTGAGGAGGTGAATCTCGAGAAAGCACTCAAGTGCCTCGAGATCAATGTCATCGGAGCGGCCGCGATTTTTCAAGCTTTCATTCCGTCGATGCGAGAGCAGCGATCAGGCAAACTCATTGCCATGTCGTCGCTCGTGGGGCGCGTTCCATTTCCTTTCGAATCGATTTATTCCGCGAGCAAATTCGCCATAACAGGCATGGTCGTTTCCCTCAAATACGAGGTGGCCCCCTTCGGCATACAGGTAGCCCTGATCGAACCGGCGCAGGTTTCCACGACTGTTGCGGCGAAAATCCACGTACTCCCGCCGGAAAATTCTGTTTACCGGGATCGGGCCCGGCGGTTTATCGAGCGTGACAACGAGCTAATCAAAACCGCGCCGACACCATCCTATGCGGCTAAAAAGATCATGAAGGTGATTGAAGCGGAAAAGCCGGCTTTGTTCAACCAGATTGATTTCATGAGCACTTTCTTTCTGGCGCTCAATCAGTTCCTCCCGCGATGGATGAGGGACGCGATACTGGTCAACCACATGCATATCAAAGTTTGACATAACGGAGGTACTTTATGAGTACACAGCAAGCACTTCGTCAACCCCCGACGCAATCTCGTGTCGACACGCTCCGCTGGAAGATTATCGAGGCGCCCCAGGAAGTCTGCATAGAGCGCGCCCGTTACGTAACCGATGCGATGCGGCTCAACTGGGACAAACATCCGCTTACGAGAATCAGCCTTGCCTTCGAGCATATCCTGAAGAGCATCAGCGTCATTATACGCGATGACGAAATCATCGTCGGGTGCCGCACATCCAAACTCAAGGGGGCTCCCCTGTTTCCGGAAAACAAGTCTCTGTGGATCGAGGGAGACCTTGAAAATTTCGATACCCGGGGGTTACAAAGGGCACTGATCACACAAGAAGAAAAGGGTGAACTCGCCGCGAAAATTCTTCCCTTTTGGAAGGGGAAGACAGTGGAAGAGCTCATGCAAAAGCTCATGCCGGAAGACGTGAAAACTGACATGGACAAGTACATTTTTACCATGATGCTCGAGATCACTTACGGGATCGGCCATTTTACCATGAACCAAACGCGAGTGCTGACCTACGGGCTGCGTGGCGTCATTGACGATGCCCAACAAAAACGGGGAGGCTTGTCCGCTAAAGAGAAGAATAGTGAAAAAGGCCTCTTTTACGAGGCGGTGATACGCAACTGCCACGGCGTAATCTCCTTTGCGCGGCGCTACAGCGAACTCGCGCTTGCAATGGCCGCGGCAGAGCGAGACCATGCTCGGGCGGCAGAGCTCAGGGATATTGCCCGCGTATGCAGCCGCGTTCCCGAGTATCCTGCCGAAACGCTGCATGAAGCGGTACAGAGCCTCTATTTTATCCACCTGGCCTCGCAGCTTGAATCGGGTGGGAACTCCATATCGCTGGGCCGAATTGATCAGATTTTATTTCCATACTACCGGAAAGATCTAGTAGCGGGACGTATAACGCCGGAGATGGCCAGGGAACTCGTGGCCATGCTTTTTATCAAAACGAACGAGATATGGAACGTTCTCGAGGAGGCTTTCATCCCGGGCGGAGAAGGTACCGAAGGCAAGACAACGCAGAATGTCACCGTGGGCGGCGTGGGAAAAGACGGGCTGGATGCGACCAACGACATGAGCTATATCGCTCTGGATGCCTACGCTGACGTGAGGACAGTGCAGCCCAATTTCGGCGTCCGGGTTTCTCCCGATTGCCCCGAGGAGCTGATGGGCAGGGCGGTCGAGTATGACCGCGATGGGGTGCTGATGCATTTTTTCAATGATGAAGCAATTATCCGGTCTCTGGTGCAGGCTGGTCATACGATAGAAGATGCGCGGGATTACGGCGTGGTGGGCTGTCTGGAGCCGAACGCGCAGGGTAAGACCTTTGGGTCAACCTTTGCGGTGCAGTTCAGCGGCATTAAGTGTGTTGAGCTGGCTCTGCTCAACGGGATTGATAATATCTTCGGGTATCCCAGCGGCGTTGAAACGGGAGACCCTGCGGGATTTAAAAATTTTGAAGACCTCTGGAACGCCTATGACAAGCAAATGCGCCATTTCATCAACCAGATGGTCAGGGGGATGGATGTGCTGGACCGCGCGATCGCTGAAAGCGTCCCTTCTCCATTTGCATCGGCGATGGTTGACGGCTGTCTGGATAAAGGCATGGATCTTACCAGGGGAGGCGCAGTTTACAATTCCACGGGCGTGCAACTCATGGGGTTTGCCAATGTGGTGGACAGCCTGTACGCGGTGAAAAAAGCAGTCTTTGAAGATAAGCGGTTTACCATGACCGACCTTACCGAATGGCTCTCAAATGACTGGCAGGATGCCGAGGACAAGCGCACCTATTTCCTGAACCGAATTGCGAAATATGGGAACGACAATGACGATGTCGATGCAATGGCCACAAGGGTGATAGATCACTACTGCGATGTTCTATCGAAACACCGCAACTTCAGGGGAGGCGCGTTCTGGCCGGGTATTTTCTCCGTCGGTTTCCATATAACAATGGGCGCTTTTACCGGTGCGACGCCTGACGGCCGTTTTGCCGGAGATGTGCTTGGAAACGGCATCACGCCGACGACGGGAAACGCCATATCAGGGCCGACCGCGATAATGAATTCCGTGGTGAAACTTCCTGTGGAGCGGGTGTATAACGGTGCCAATCTTAATATGCGCTTTCAGGGGAAGAATATAAGCACGACAAACCTTATGACTCTCATCACTACCTATTTCAAGCGAGGTGGCACGCAGGTGCAGTTCAACATGGTGGATTCGGCAATCCTCAGAGAGGCGCAGCTTCATCCGGAAAAGCACCGTGACCTGTTCGTTCGGGTCAGCGGCTATTCGGCTGAATTCACCGGCCTGAGCGATATAGCCCAGGATGAAATCATCAGCAGGACGGAGTTTGAAATGCGCCCATGAGCGGAGTCACCACGGCAGCAAATCCGGGTAATGCCGGAGACACTATAATAATAAGTAAAGGGGATGGACATGAGTAAGGTGATGACCACCGCTGATGCCATACAGAAGTTTGTCGTAAGTGGCGATTTTCTGTTTATCGGTGGGTATATTTGCAGGCCTCCGTTTGCGGCCATCCACGAGATCATCCGGCAGAAAAAACGCGATCTCACCATTACTCGAAGCAATGCCGCGGATGACTTCGATATGCTTATCGGCGCGGGTTGCGTAAAGCGGTTCATCGCCACCTTTATCTCACTGGGGCTTTACGGGCTCGCCCGGTGCTACAGGCGTTCCATTGAAAAAGGAATCCCCCACAAGATAGAAGTTGAAGAATATACAAACCTTTCGCTTCCGCTCATGTTGATGGCCGGCGCGCTGGGTATGCCCTTTGTGCCGGTGAAGGACATGGTGGGTACCGATCTGATGAAGATCAAATCCTTCATGGGTGAAAATAAATACAAAATGATCGAATCCCCCTTTGACGGAAGCCCAGTGATGCTTGTTCCGGCGCTTCGGCCGGACGTGGCAATCATCCATGTGCAACAGGCCGACGAGGACGGGAACGCCCAGATGTGGGGCATCGGCGGCGACTGCAAGTGGGGTGCCAACGCGGCAAAAAAGGTGATTGTGAGCTGCGAGCGGATCGTCAGTCGAGAGACCGTGGGCAAGGACCCGTCGCGCACCATCGTCCCATCGTTTAAAGTTGTTGCCGTTACCGAGGAGCCCTTCGGCGCTCATCCCGGATATACACCGGGTTTTTATGACGTGGATTTATCCTATGGGTACCTTTACAAAGAAGCGTCAAACACGGTGGAGGGCTTCCAGGCGTTTGTGGATGAATGGGTCTTCGGGGTGAAAGACCGGAACGAATATGTGCAGCACTACATTCAAAAATTTGGATACACACAGTATAAACAGCTCCAGGCTAAGTTCGATTACGGCTATCCCGTATCCTACGCCTACTGAGAAGGGAGAGGTACCGATGAGCAATCATCCTGACGACTATATCAAACCGGAATTGATGGCGTGCTGTGGCGCCCGCGAAATCAAGGACGGTGATATTGTGGTTGTGGGCACAGGATTTCCCGCGATGTCGGCAAATATCGCCCGCTATACGCACGCGCCAAGTGCCATGCTGATGCAGGAATCAGGCGTTTACGATGCGCGGCCGGCGCGGCCGGCACTCTCTGTGGGCGATCCCTGCCTCAATCCCGGTTCCGCGATGATCGGCGGACTGGTAGATGTAATGGGGATGTTTTTACAGGGCGGATGGGTCGATGTGGGGTTTCTTGCCGGGAGCCAGATCGATAAGTATGGAAATATCAACACCACGGTTATCGGCAACTACGAAAACCCGAAGAGCCGACTTCCCGGGTCCGGTGGCGCCAACCCGATCGGATCGTTGGCGAAGCGGGTGCTCATCATCGCACTGCACAATATCAGGACTCTCACGGAAAAGGTCGATTTTATAACCACGCCAGGCTACCTTGAAGGCCCGGGGGCGCGTGAGCGGTGGGGACTTCCGCCGGATACCGGCCCGCAGGTGATCATCACCAACAAGGCTGTCATGCGGTTCGACAAAGAGACAAAAGAGGCATACCTCGAAAGCTATCATCCTGGGACATCGGTTGCCGAGGTGGTTAAACTCACTCCCTGGAACCTTAAAGTGAGCGACGACGTGTTTGAAACCGAACCACCGCGGGAAGAGGAAATCCGAGTGATGCGTGAAGTAATCGATCCGCACCGGATGATACAGATATACGAGAAGCGAGGATACGTATAGCCGCGCTCAGAGGCGTGGAATGAGTTCCTGCCCGTGATGAGAGAGCAAGATTCAAGATCACCAGAAGAGAAGGAGGCTTATGGATTACACACAGCAACTTGTACGGTTCTGCTCCGAACTTTCTTTTAACAAATTACCTGCTGAAGTGACGCACAAGGCGAAGCTCTGCGTTCTGGACTACGTGGCGAACATTTACGGGTCGCTGGAACTCGATGCGGTGCGGCAGGTTATTGATTTCGTGCGTTCTCTCGGCGGACCAGAAGTCGCAACGGCGCTGGGCTGTGGATTTAAAACAGGGCTGCAGAACGCGGCTTTCATCAACGGAACGACCGCCGAGGCAATCGAGGCGCAGGACGGGCTCCGCTTTGGAGGTAACCATCCAGGAGTGGCTGTGATCCCGGCGGCATTTGTTGTTTCCGAAAGCCTGTGGTTGCCGGGTACCAGTCTGATAGAAGCGGTGGTGGCAGGTTATGAGGTGGCCAACAGGGCCGCAGCATCCATGCATCCTTGGCATACGCTGTCGGGATTCCTTCCCACAGGCACTTGTGGCACTCTCGGAGCGGCAGTTGCGGTCTCGAAGCTCATGGGGCAAAAGTATCCTGAAATGCTGAGTGCTATGGGGAACGCCGGATATATTCTGCCCATGTCCATGGCGGAACAGCTTATGGGAGGCTATACTGTGAAGATCATCCAGGGTGGCCAGGCGGCAAGCGCCGGTATAATGGCGGCAGGTTTGGCGGGAAAGGGCATTACCGGCAGTCCCTATATTCTTGAAGGGACGGAACTCAAGGGCGGCTTCACCCAGATAACCGTGAAGGTGGATGCGAAACCCGAACGGATAACGGAGAAGCTTGGCGAGCACTATTCCACTATGGATATTTACTTCAAACCTTATACCGCCTGCAGACACACTCACGGGGCGGCCCAGGCGACGTTGATGCTCACGAAAGAAAAAAAAGTAATGCCGGACGATATCGATTCCATCATCGTCTCAACCTACGGGGTGGCTGCCTTGGCCGTGGGGAAGGGTGTGCCCGAAGGCGGCAGCTTCGTTTCTGCCCAATTCTCCATCCCCTATGTGGTGGCAGTGTGCATCCTTGACGGAGAATTGGGGCCTGTGCAGCTCACTGAGCGGCGGATTGCGGACACTGCGGTGATTACGCTGGCGAAAAAGGTGACAGTGAAGTCGGATGATAAGCTCAATAAAATGTATCCGGACAAAACCGCAAGTCGTGTGGAAATCCTGCTTAAAAATGGGGAGAGGTTGACAAAGCAGGTGGACATCCCCAAAGGCGATCCCCGTGATCCTATGGAAGCCGATGATGTCGCGCGCAAGGTGAAGTTGTTTTCCGGTAAACGTGATCCCAAAATAATTGAACGGATCATTGATGAAATTATGAACTTGGAAAAGCTGAAGAACATCAGGGATCTGGTTTCCCTGATATAATATAACGTATTAAAATAGAGGACAGAGAATGGATTTTACATTGAGCGAAGAACAGAACATGCTGGTCGATACCATCAGAACCATGGGCCAGCGGGAAAAATTCAGGGAACTGGCGCGGCATATCGATGAGACATGCGAATTCCCGTTCGACCTGATTAAAAAATATGCCGACCTGGGATTGCTGGGCATGACCATTTCGGCCGAGCACGGCGGCGGAGCCCAGCCTGCGATGAACGCTATTCTGTGTATCGAGGAACTAGCCAAATTCAGCCCCATGATAGCGGCGCCGGTGTTCGAATCGAACGTGGGTCCGGTCAGGGTAATTGACATCTTTGGCACAAAAGAGCAGAAAAAAGCCATCATACCGGGTGTGTGCCGGGGCGAGCTGAGTGTTTCAGTATGTATGACTGAGCCTGAAGCTGGGTCTGACCTCACGTCTCTCACCACCAACGCGGTGGAGGACGGCGATCATTATATCCTAAATGGAAGGAAATGCTTCATTACCGGAGGGGGGCATGCCAGCCATTATATGGTGTACACGCGCTTTGGAAATATCAAGGGATACAAAGGGATCGGTGGCCTCATCGTGGAGAAAGGGATGCCGGGTTTCAGCTTTGGCAAACAGGAAAAATTCATGGGGCTTCGGGGCATGCCGTCGTGCGATCTCAACTTTGAAGATGTTCGGGTGCCTAAAAAAAACCTGGTAATACCGCCGGGTGATTTCAATAAACTTATGTGGACATTCGACATCGAGCGATGCGGCAATGCCGCTATGTGTCTGGGCACGGCTGGTGGCGCCTTCGGAGAGGCGAAAGCCTATGCCATGGAGCGAAAGGCCTTTGGAAGACCGATATGCGAATTCCAAGCGGTTCAGTTCATGATGGTGGACATAGCCTCAAAGCTCGATGCGGCAAGGCTCCTGGTGTACCGAGCCGTCAACGGAGCAGGGCAGGGGCTTCCGTCAATATATGAGGCTTCCATGGCCAAGGCGTACGCAAATGAGATGGTGGTGGATGTGACGAACATAGCCATGCAGGTACTAGGAGGATATGGATACAGCACGGAATTTCCCATCGAGCGCATGTACCGTGATGCAAAGGCGTGGGGTGTGGCGGGTGGCACCATTCAGATGTTAAAAATAGGAATCGCCAGCATGATCTTCGGCAGGCGTTTTGATCAGCGAAAAGGATAAAATTTATTTTAAGGGAGGATGAACATGAGCCAGTACTACAAAGACGCCGAGGATCTGTATAAAATATACGGATATTTTTTAGACAGGGTATTGCGTGACGATAAAATCGGCTTGAAGATGAGCAAGGCGGGCATCATCATAAAATTCATGTATACCGACCCGGACGCGGAGATAACAATCGATCTTAAAAACCCGCCAAGTAAGCAAGGTTATTACGGTACTGTTTATATGGGACCATGCGATATTAAGGAGGATGTGTGGTCAAAGCAGCCGGCCGACCATTCACACCGTTTCTGGCATGGTCTGGAAAATCCGATTGCCGGCATCACCAAAGGTATTATCAAACAGGGCGGCAAGGTGACAGCAATGCTTAAGCTGTTGCCTGTTATAAAACCGGCGTTTCAGCTCTTTCCGGTGGCACTGAAGGAAATGGGTCTCGATAACCTGATCGTTTACAAGAAATAGGTCTGTAGATGTCATTCAATATTCTAACTGCGGGGTGAACAAAATGCATGGCAATACTGGAAAGATCGGGCTAATAGATCTTACGCGAAATATCGTGGAGTCATTAACTCTTCCGGAAGAGACGTACCGGTGTTTTATGGGCGGCAGCGGTCTGGCTGCGAAAATATTCTGGGACCGGGCGGATTTTGCCGCTGATGCCTTATCTCCTGAGGCGCTCTTCATACTTATGAACGGGCCACTGACCGGTATCAAGCTCTCCGGCGCGAGCAGAATGAACGCCACTGCGCGTTCGCCACTAACAGGAGGCCTTGCCGAATCATCCTGCGGAGGATATTTTCCGCCGGCACTCAGGATGGCAGGGTATGACGGCCTAATTATAACCGGAAAAGCAGCACAGCCATCACTACTGCTAATCAATAATGGAGCTATAACCATTGAGGAAGCCGGTTCTCTCTGGGGTAAGGGCATCCTGGAGTGTACCGCTGATCTGCACAATAATTATGGAAAGAAGTCAACGTCTCTGGTCATCGGACCTGCCGGTGAGAACATGGTTCCTTTTGCCTGTATCCTCAATGAAGCCCATCATGCCTTCGGGCGATGTGGCATGGGCGCTGTCATGGGATCAAAAAAACTAAAGGCTCTTGTGGTGAATTCAGAAGCAAAAGAGCTGTCCCTTGCCGATCCGGAACGGATAAAAACGCTGGTCAAAGAACTCACCCCACGAATCAAGAATCACCTCATTTCCCAAGTGCTCCATGACTTCGGAACTTCCGGAAACCTGGAAGGCCATATGTACAGCGGGGATGTACCCGTCAGGAACTGGACTTCCAATTTCGATGAGGTAATGGCGGAAGCCCTCACGGGAAGCACATTATCCGATCGTTTCCTGAAAAAAACCGCCACATGCGCTTACTGCGCAGTAGCCTGCAAGAGAATAGTGCAGATAGACGAGGGGCCCTTTGCCCTTGCTGAGGGGCCGGGACCGGAGTACGAAACAGTGGTGTCCTTCGGGAGCCTCCAGGGCTCATCGGATCTGGCAGCCGTGTGCATGGCCGGCAGGGTTTGCAATGATCTTGGCATGGACACAATAAGCGCCGGCGCAACAATTGCCTGGGCAATGGAAGCCTACGAAAAGGGACACCTGACTGACGAACAGACTGGCGGGATATCGCTCCGGTGGGGCGATATGGAGATGGTGGTAAACAAGATACTCCCCATGATGGCAACGCGAAGCGAAAAACTTGGGGGTTTGCTTTCCATGGGCAGTGCCCGGGCAGCGCGTGCCATCGGTGGGAATTCTTTGGAATATACTGCGCAGAGCAAGGGCATGGAAGCTCCCATGCATGACCCACGCGGCGGTCATGGACATGCTCTGTCCTATGCGGTGAGCCCCCGGGGCGCCTGCCATGTGCAGACGGCGATGCACTTCATGGAAACAGGGGCATGCAATTATCCCATAATTGGATTTGAGTTCGACCTTGAAGCCCTCACCCACGAGAAGAAAGCTGAAACCATGGTGCTGGCTGCCGCCATCGGCAGCATAGAGAACAGCGCGTGCCTGTGTCAGTTTGCCGATAGGTCATTAACCCTGCCGGAAATAGTTGAATTGATAAATGCGGCGGCCGGTTACGGGTATGATATCCCATCGATGATGGGAGCGGGATTGCGTATCTTTCACCTGAAGCGCTGCATTAATTATCGTTTCGGATTAAGCGCATCCGATGATGATCTGACTCCCCGGCTCAAAGAGCCCGCGCGCGACGGCGACACCGCTGGAATCGAAATACAGTTCGACGAGATGAAGGACAGGTTTTACGAGCTGATGGGATTCGATCCGGTCAAAGGCATTGCGTTTCGTAAAAAGCTTGAATCGCTGGGTTTGACGGAAGAGGCTGATAGAATATGGCCGGGGACTCTATAAAGGTGCGGGTTACTGGTAATGCCTTATCAAATCCTAAGACGACAGTTCAACCAGAAACAAATCGTGTTGAATTAGCGCAGATTAGGCGATATATTAAAATCATCTTGACACACAAAATCGTTCTTCATATACTCCCCAAATTAAAATTGCCTTGTGATTAAAAAGATGTGAAGGGAATATACATGATAAAAAAAGCAGAAGAATCTTTTGGTGGGAGAATCCGGAGGTTGCGAGAGGCAAAGGGCCTCAGTCTGGAGTCTCTTTCGCATGATACCGGTTATACGGTTGACTTCTTAAACGGGATTGAGGAAGGTAAAACTGCTCCGCCTGTTGCGGTAGTCCTCCAGTTGGGACGTATCTTCAAGGTGAATATGGATCAATTGCAGGAAAATCGGGATAAAGAAGCATCCAAAAGACGGACAACAAGCCACAAAAAGAGAGTAGCATCGTATGCGTATGTACCTCTGACAAAGCCCGGAGAGGAAAAACACTTAAGGGCTTATCGTGTAACCATTGACCCGGATACCGAACATAAAGGTGTTGAATATCACCACGAGGGGGAAGAATTCATCTATATCCTTGATGGTGGTCTCACTATTTCGGTGGGTCAGAACACTTCAATCTTGAAGAAAGGGGAGTCCATCAGCTTTGATTCTTCCCTTTCTCATAAGCTCAGTAATCCGACCAGTGCGAAAGCAGAGCTATTGGTTGTCATATATGTGCCGTAAAGGGGAAATATGTCTTTTCAACTAAGTACAGAACAGAAAATGGTCCGGCTCATGGCTAAAGATTTTGCCAGGAAGGAACTAGAGCCTTTGGCTGCCAAAAGGGATAAGGAAGAGATATTCCCGATGGATGTGGTAAAGAAGATGGGTGAACTCGGTCTGCTGGGAATGATGGTGCCTGCTGAGTATGGCGGAGTTGGCGCAGGCGCTGTAAGCTATTGCCTGGCACTTCAGGAAATCGCCTATTCGTGCGCGTCAACCGCTGTTACTATGTCAGTTGCCAATCTCTCTACTGAACCGTTACTCAAATTTGGAAATGAAAAACAGAAAGAGAAATATCTCTTTAAGCTTGCACAAGGAGAGCTGCTCGGATGTTTTGCCCTGACTGAGCCGGGTGCAGGATCCGATCCAGGAAGCCTCTCTCTAAAGGCAGAGGATAAAGGAAACTATTATCTGATCAATGGGACAAAGACCTTCATTACCCACGGGCAGTATGCGGATGTAGTGAATCTCATTACCAGGACAGGTATGGAAAAAGGCAGCAAAGGTCTCTCGGCTTTCATCGTGGAAAAAGGCACACCAGGATTTTCAATAGGCACAAAAGAAGATAAGATGGGGCTGAGGGCTTCCAATACTGTAGAGCTTATCTTTGAGGACTGTATGGTCCCGAAGGAAAATCTGCTGGGAAAGGAAGGAATAGGATTCAAGATAGCCATGACAGCATTAGATAGCGGCCGCATTGGTATAGCATCGCAGGCTTTGGGAATTACCCGTGCCTGCCTGGATGAAGGTATCCGATATGCCAAGGAACGTAAACAGTTTGGCAAGGCCATCAGCTCGTTTCAGGCTATTCAATGGATGATCGCAGATATGGGTACAGGGATCGAGGCGGCAAGCTTACTTATCTTGTCTGCCGCGTGGAGAAAAGACCAGGGCATGCCTTTTACAAAAGAGGCCTCTATGGCCAAGCTTTTTGCTTCTGAATTGGCCAACAAGAGTGCCTATCTCGCGCTGCAGATCCATGGCGGGTATGGCTATCTCAAGGACTTCAAGGTAGAGAGGCTCTATCGTGATGCCCGTGCCACATCCATTTATGAAGGGACATCTGAGATACAGAGGATTGTCATCGCGCGAGAACTTCTCAAAGACTCGAACTACGGATGATAGAAATATAAATACAGGTTGAAAAACCTTAAGTCATGGAAGGAGTATGAAAAATGGAGATTAAGAAAATTTGTGTTTTAGGTGCAGGATTGATGGGCAATGGTATTGTCCAGGTATGCGCGCAAGCGGGTTACAGTGTTGCGATGAGGGATATCGAGCAGCGTTTCATTGATAATGGTATGAACATGATTAAGAAGAATTTAGACAATGATGTGAAAAAGGGCAGAAAAACACCGGAAGAGGTGGCAACCATCCTCTCCCGCATCACACCGACTATTGATCTGAAGCAGGCCGCGGGGGACGCAGATGTCGTGGTAGAAGTGATCATCGAGATCATGGACGTTAAGAAAAAGGTGTTTAAAGAATTGGAAGAGATCGTTCCTAAGCATTGCCTGTTCTTCAGCAATACTTCCGGATTGAGCCCGACGGAGATGGCATCTAATACCAAGCGACCGGAAAAGTTCATTGGCACGCACTTTTTCAATCCTGTGCCTGTGATGAAGCTTTTAGAAATAATCAAGGGGTATGAGACATCAGATGAAACCCTGCAAATCGCCCTGGATTGGGGAAAGAAAATCGGCAAAGAATGTATCATCGTGAACGAGGCGCCTGCCTTTGTGGTGAACAGGGTTTTGTGTTCTATGATCAATGAAGCTTTTTTTGTTTTGGGAGAAAACCTGGCAAGTCCAGCGGATATTGATAAGGGAATGGTTTTGGGATGCAATCATCCCATCGGGCCACTCGCGCTTGCCGACCTTATTGGGCTTGAGACTCTTCTGCATGTTATCGAAGGGCTACATAAAGAGCTTGGTGATAAATACCGTCCGGCGCCTCTGCTTGTTTTGCTAGTTCGGGCCGGGCGCTACGGCAGGAAAACAGGCAAAGGAGTTTTTGACTATACTGTTAAATAAGTATCACTACATATATGGAGAAGAAAACTATGAAAGATGTTGTTATCGTTTCAGCCTGCCGGACAGCGATTGGTACCTTCGGCGGGACATTAAAGGATGTGCACGCGGTGGATATCGCGAGCGTCGTCATGAAGGAGGCAATCAAGCGGGCAGGTATCAGTCCTGATATAATTGATGATGTCCGGTTCGGAAATTGTTTCGAGCCGCATACAGCATTGAATCTGACAAGAATTGCCGCCCTCAAGTCCGGGATACCGAACACATCAGTTGCCGCCACGATCAATCGGGTGTGCATTTCGGGAATGGAGGCCACCATTTCCGGCATGGCCATGATCCAGGCGGGTCTGGTTGATGTTGTCCTTGCCGGAGGCGTTGAGCACATGTCGGGTGTTGCTTACGTAGCACCAGGGGCGCGTTGGGGATGCAGATTGCAGAACAGTACACTCGATGATGCTCTCATTGAGGGGCTCATGTGCGGATCAAGGATCATTCCCTGCCCAGAAAATAGTCCTTTGGCTGGGGCTATGCCGTATGACATGTACAAAGGTAAGCCTTATATCATGGGACATACTGCGGAATTTATCGCCCAGATGTATAATATCAGCCGTGAGGAGATGGATGAGGTTGCTCTGCGCAGCCACAACAACGTGGAGCGGGCAACCAAAGAAGGAGATTTTGCGCAGGAAATAGTACCTGTGGAGATCGCGCAGAAGAAGGGTAAGCCGCCGAAGATTTTTGATAAAGATGAACACTTCCGCCCGGGGATAACTCTGGAAGACCTTCGACAGCTCCCCGCGGCATTCATCCCGAAAACAGGGAAGGTGACTGCAGGTAACGCTTCCGGTCTCAATGACGGTGCCAGCGCCACAGTGATTATGTCGCTGGAAAAAGCAAAAGAACTGGGTCTTAAACCGCTTGCTAAGATCAGGGATGTAGGTTATGGCGGATGCGACCCATCGATTATGGGCATGAGCCCTGCTCCAGCGGTTCGGAGCCTCATGAAGCGCTCAAAACTCAAACTGGAAGACTTTGAGCTAATCGAGCTCAACGAGGCTTTTGCCGCTCAGTATCTGGGATGCGAAAAAGAACTTAAACTCAACCGAAAGATTACGAATGTGAACGGCTCCGGTATCGGTCTTGGCCATCCGGTAGGCGCAACGGGTAACCGGGTTATGGTTACTCTTATCCATGCCATGAAAAAGCAGGGTAAATCACTTGGCCTGGCAACATTGTGTGGAGGTGGAGGTGTCTCCATGGCAACGGCAATTGAAATGCTATAATTAGCTTAAAAGATACTGAAAAGAAAACATCAGAAGGAGATAGCAATGGATTTTGAATTATCAAACGAAATGAAAATGCTCGCCGATATGGCATACAAATTTGCCGTTAAGGAAATTGAGCCAGTGGCACAGAAGGCGGATGAGGAGGAAAAGTACACACCGGAGATCCGCAAGAAGGCCGGTGAAAACGGTTTGATCGGTTGCTGGATATCCGAGGAACATGGAGGCGCCGGTGTGGGTTTTCTTGGTAACACTATTATCACGGAACAGATTTCACGTGTCTGCATGGGTATTGGGCTGAACGTTACTGCTTCGACGTTCGGATGTGAAAACTTATTCTACTATGGAACAGAAGAGCAGAAAATGAAATACTTTCCCGCGATTTGCGCAGGCGAGACTGTATGTGCCGGTGCCTATACGGAGCCGAACGCAGGCACGGATGTGGCAGGATACAAGACAAGGGCAGTAGAGGATGGGAACGACTTCCTAATCACAGGGAACAAGATGTTCATCACAAACGGAACTGTGTGTGACTGGATGGTGGTGCAGGCCATTACTGATCCGGATCAGAAAGTGCACAAAAGCTTCAGCCAGTTTATCGTACCTGCCGATGCGCCGGGGATTGTGAGAACCAAGATCAAAGGGAAGTTGGGGATCAGAGCAAGCGACACGGCAGAAATAGCGCTCGATAGCGTGAGGGTTCCCAAGGAGAACCTTATCGGCAAAAGAGGGGCAGGATTTCATCAGCTCATGCATTTCTTTGACACCACACGGGTGATGGTGGCCGGCCAAGGGTTGGGCCTCTCTCAGGCATGTCTGGACGAGTCGGTCAAATATTGTAAAGAAAGGACGGTTTTCGGCAAGCCGCTGGGTTCATTTCAGATTACATTGCAGAAGCTTGCCGAGATGTGGATTAAGGTAGAAGCCCTGCGCAATATTACATACAAGGCTGCGTGGCTGCTTGATTCTGGTAAACCGGATTATCACCTCTCCGCAATGGCAAAATACCTTTCAGGGCAGACAGCGGTTTTCTGTGCCAATCTTGCCGTGGAGCTTCACGGCGGATACGGCTACATCGAAGAGTATAAGGTGCAGAAATTTTATCGTGATGCCAAGATTCTGGAATTATACGAGGGAACCAAGGAAGCCGAAGTAATGACGCTCGGGAAAGTCCTTTTGTCGCAGTAGGTGTAAGGCGCATACACTATCCCGTATGTATTAATCATGAGTAATGAAGTCTCCCCAAAACTTGCTGTGGGGGACTTCATTACTCAAAAATCAATCTATCTTTATTCTTAAGGAGTATCAACATGAAGATTCTGAGTTTCTTTTCTATACTGACGATTCTTTGTATTCCTAATCTTTCCTTTTCCGCAGATATCAAACAGATAACGGCCTCCTCTCGGATCACTGCCGTGACCGTCTATGCCGACCGGGCGCTTACCACCCGTAGCGCTACACTGCCTCTTAAGCCCGGCAGCTATCTGATCGCTTTCAAAAGCCTTCCTGTGCTGATCCAGGATGATTCAATTCGGGTGGAAGGCAAGGGAAGCGCCAAAGCTACAATTTCGGGGCTTGAGGTTAAACGTGTCTTTCTTGAGCAGAGCGATGAAAAACGTGCAAAGGAACTTGACGAGGAAATTCGCTCTCTGGAGCGACGTTTAGGCACAATAGATTCAAAGAAAGCCGGTCTGTCATCGCAGAAAGCATTTCTTGAATCAATTCGTGTGGCCTGGGGTGATCGTATATCCAAGGAGCTGGCCATTGGGCGCCCCACTTCGGTGGAATTATCAGATGCCTCAAGTTTTGTCGGCACAGCGGTGACCAAAGTTGAAGAGCTCGCCCGTGAGGCTGATATTGAAAAGAAAAGCATCAAGGATAAAATTGACGCCCTGAGAAGGCAGCGCGAGGCATCAACAGGTTCGCTGCGTAAAGAGGCTAAAAGCGTAGAGGTTGTAGTTGAGATAACCCGTGAGGGAAATCTGACGCTTGATCTGGCCACAGTTATTTCCCAGGCCGGCTGGCAACCTTCCTACGATGTCCGCCTTTCGCCGGATACCAAAACAGCCGCGTTGACCTTCCGGGCGATGGTACGGCAGCAGACTGGTGAGGACTGGAAAAATATTGACCTGACACTTTCCACAGCCAGACCAGCAACCGGAGGCGCGCCGCCTGAAATCTATCCCTGGCGCATATCATTTTTCCGGCCACAGCCACCAATGGCTGCACCGATGGTGATGTCCGCCCGTGTTCCGGACATGGCAAAGAAGTCGGCCAGAATACAGGCTGAAAGTTTTAAGTCTGATGACTTATTGGAACAAGAATCCCCTGCGGGATTTGTTATCGCGCAGGCAAGTGAAGAGCAGTCCTCCATCTCCTTTCGCATCCCCCGACCGCTTGATATACCATCTGATGGCACCCTGCACGGAACTGTTGTTGCTATAGAACAGCTACCAGTAAGCATAGAATTTCTGGCACTTCCAAAATTGTCTCCTCATGTATTTCTCAAATCGGAGATCGTTAATCGTGCAACCTATCCGCTTCTACCCGGCAAGGTCAATACATTTGCCGGCAACACTTATATCGGCAGTTCGCAACTAAAAAAGGTTGCGGCAGGAGAAAAGTTTGACCTATTTTTCGGAACAGACGATCAGGTGACAGTCAAACGCGATGAGCAAAAACAGCAGAAGGAAGCAGGGGTGCTCAGCAAAAACAAAGTCAGTTATCGTTATCACATTGAGCTTAACAACTTCCGCAAGGAACCATTAACGCTTACACTGTGTGACCAATTGCCGATCCCCGGCGACGAAGAGATCAAGGTTTTACTCGATGAGCCGTCCATCAAACCAGATGAGATCAAAAGCGACGGCACCATCACCTGGAAGACACCGCTTAAAGCAGGAGAAAAAAAGGAGCTGACCTTTGGCATTATCGTCGAATATCCAAAGGATCGGGAAATTACCGGGCTATGAATAGACTGCTTTGTAGCGGATTACTGACGCTTCTATTTGCCTGCGGCCTGGCCGTCGGAGCTACTACTGTCAAAGCGTTTGACAACGCGGCAAATTCTTGTGCGTATCGGCAGATCATACATAATGCCGGCTCTCGCAGCGAATATGTCACAGGGCACCTCACCTGTCAGGGGCAGGAACTCGCAGGCGAATTGGGCAGAGTAGTAACCTCCACAGGCGAATATTCTTTTGTCAGTAGTACGGCAGCATCGTGGCAACCAAAAGGTTCGCCTGGCTGGATGCCGCATTCAGAAGTGGCAATGGGAACGGCACAACAGACGACTTCGCAGGCTAGTGACGGTACTCTGACCTTTTCCGCCGAGGAGTTGCAACGGGGCTGGTATTTTGGCGTTTTTGCCGGTCGTCGCGCCTCAACGCCTGCCACCTGGGTATATTCCGTAACGCGCAAATTCTGGTTTGACCCGGCTCGACCGGAGAAAATCAACCCGTTGCTGTGCGCCATGCGGGAACTCGAAAACCTGGTCAAAGCGGTCGAACAGTATCAGGCAAGAGTTGGCCATTATCCCGGAGATCTGAAACTACTGGTGACAGGACCGGCAGCAGCATGCGATTGGCAACCCCTGGTTGCCGCAGGCGCGCTTATCGACCCATGGGGCACGCCATACATAATCGAAGTATTTGCCAGAAGCCAGGCGCGGGAGCGCGGTCTGATGTTTAAAATCGCAAGCCTTGGCGAAGACCGCGCGTTCGGCACTGCCGATGACCTCTCCGCACCCAGGCCGGTCAACCCTCGTCCACCGGCTATCGAATTGCGGGAAGACCGGATGGAGAAAATGAAGTAACGATTATTTTTGAAAAATAGAATTGCCGGAATATTTTCAGTAAATAGTTAAAGTCAATTAAATATATATAAGAATATCCGGAAAAATTATTATTTATTAAACAAGGAGGTAACTATTTATGAAAAAGATTTTCAATTTACGTATTTTTACCGTTGTTTGTTTTTTTGTCTTGATGGTGTCGTTGCCATTGATTGCAGGGGCGGTCTCTTATGAACAAGGTGCAGATCTGGCAATTGACAAAACATATTATGTGCCGGGAGAATCAATCAATGTTAGTTTTACAGCCTCCGGTAATTGGGCTCGTGATGCCTGGATCGGGATAATTCCTTCTTCTATACCGCACGGAAATGAGCCGGTAAACGACCAACATGACATTACCTACCAGTATATCGAAAAGCGTACCAATGGTGTGATGGTGTTTAAAGCTCCCGGCCTCGGGCAGTGGGATTTTCGGATGCATGACACGGACGGCAATGGACGTGAAGTGGCGTATGTCAGTTTTACTGTTGGCACATCAGCGCCCAGTAGTGCTGACGCGAATCTAGTGTTGGAAAAAATGGTATTTTTCCCGGGAGAGACAATACGGGTAAATTTTACTGCTTCCGGCAATTGGGCACGTGACGCCTGGATTGGAATCATTCCTTCCACTATACCGCACGGCAGTGAATCGACAAACGACCAGCATGATATCACCTACCAGTACATCGAAAAACGTACTAATGGAGTAATGGTTTTTACAGCTCCCGGTCCTGGGAAATGGGATTTTCGGATGAATGACGCTGACGGCAATGGACGTGAAGTCGGGTATGTATCGTTCACCGTACAATAATTAGAATGCCTTTTTTCACTTTACTTATTATATGGAAAGAGTTATTTTGATAATAACTAAGCACAACAAATAACATTATCATCAAAAGGAGAACTCCATGAATCATCCTGAAGCAACAAAAATGGCGCTTGATATCCTGCGCAAGGGAGATAATTTTCACTGGATTATCATTCCCGTTCTAGTTATAGTCATGTTCATCTATTTTAACGAACTTTCTAAAAAGAATTACAAGGGTGTTGCCGCAGGTCTTTCCCTTTATATGATCCACTGGTTTTATGAAATACTCAATGCCCTCATCCAATATTTTTCCGGGCACGCCCTGTGGACAGTCCCCACCGGCACTCATTTTCTTCTCCTGGTCGGCGTGGGCATTGAAATCAGCCTGATGTTTTCCATTGCGGGGCTGGCAACAAGTAAATTACTTCTTGATGACCCGAAAGCAAAAGTCATGGGGATAAACAACCGTTTATTTTTTGGCACTGCCAATGCCGCGTTGGCTTCAGTACTTGAGATATTTCTTGCCAAAACCCCCGCGTTTATCTGGGTATATCCCTGGTGGGGTGCCACAACGGTGTTTATTTCAGTCTACATACCCTTCTTTGTCATTTCTGCTTACTGTTACGATTGGAAGCCGGCCATTCAGAAAAAATTCATCGGCGGATTGTTTGTGCTGAATGTCGCAATGCTCATAGTTTTCGGCGCGGTACTCGGTTGGATATAAAAATATACGGTCATTGTTCAAGTAAGCTGACTTTGGGCAGGTTAAAAAATATATGGCGCCGAAAAATTTAATTGATAAACAAAATTACGAGTTGTCTTACCCAGAAGGGAAAGAGGGATTTACGATAACGCAACTTACACTAAGCCTCCTATTGCTGGTTATAATAGTTGTAATAACAATATTGAGTTTCAAAATATTTGTGGCTAAAGCGGATAGAATTACCATGCAACATGATTTGGGAAATTTTGTTAAAGCCCAGGATATTTTCAGAGTTGATAATAAACATTATCTAGGTAAAGCAGGGGATTTTATTGAGTATGGTAAACCACCAGCGGGTAAGCTTGCTGTATCGGATCTCCTCTTCTCGCCATCAGAGGGTGTCATGGTTATTATAACGTCTGGTGATGGGAACAATTATATCGGGCCTCCTGCTTTCAAAGCTATGGTTAAACATAACCGGTCTGGCTATACATACGAATACGATTTTTCCACCAGGGCAATTACGGAAAGGAATAATTAATCAATGACACTGACATATAAAAGAAATCTTCGTAATTATCTGACCAACAAAGATTTGCAACTTCGCCTGATACTCAATAATTTATTTTATCTGCTGCTTTGTGTGATTGTAACGGTAGGCATTCTGCTTTATCCTCTTATCCATGATATGATGTTTTTACCGGATATTGAAAGTCAGTACCACGCGGCGCAAACCTTTCTGCTGCTTGTTAAATGGCTGGTTCCAGCGATATTGATAGTGCTGGTTTTATTTATGGGACATACGATTATTATCACACACAGGATTTGCGGTCCGTTGGTTAATTTCACGAATGCATTTGACAGGTTGGCGCAGGGCGATCTGACCAGAAAAGTATATATCCGTAAAGGAGATTATTTAAGGAGCGAATGCAACAGAATTAACATTATGATTGACGGGATATCAGGCATTCTTAATCGACTATTTACAAATCACAACCAATTGCTGCTAACATTGCAGTCTTTGGACGAGCAGGAAAAAGATGCCCAAATCAAAGAAAAGTTGGCGTCTTCTTTGAATATAATCAGGCAGGATGTGAAGTATGTTTCAGATACATTATCTAAGTTCAAAGTTGGTACGGAAAAGACCAGAGATTAGAAAATGGTTTCTAACTTTCACTTTTTTCTCAGATAAAAAAACAGGAACAATGCTAGGGCCAGTAAAATGATTATCGGTTCGACAATGTGATTAGAGAAATGAGCAACGAGATACCATTCAGATTCAAGAATAAATCCAAAAACCAGAAACGTTGTTGTCCATAAAAAAGCTCCGGTGTATGCAAACAGGGCAAAACGCCAGAATGGGAAGTCCGAAATTCCCGCGAAGATTGCGGTAAAGTGTCGAAGTCCGGGAATGAAATAACCCATGAGCAGAGCAAATTCGCCATATTTAATGTAAACTTCTCCCGCCTCCTTCAATTTGTCGGAGTAGGCGGTAAACTTCTGTGGGTATTTTTTGGAGATATACGCTGAGCCATATTTCCCAAGGTAATAGCTGATTGTGATACCAACGGATGCGCCGAGGAAAGCTGCAAAAAGCGTCAGGAAGAAACTTAATTTGCCTTTAAATGATAAGAAGCCAGTAAAAGCAATTAACGTTTCATCTGGAATGGGGAAACCTATTATTCCCAATCCGAGAGCGACAAATATTCCTATATATGAATACTCTATTATGGTTAGAAGAAGAGCGTGCATTTTAGTTGTTGAAAATCCAGTAATATAAGTGCTTTATAGATTTAAACCCCACATAACCTGAAGGTCATCTACACGGGAATGACATCTGAGCACTTTTCATAATTTTAGTATATCTTAACTGGTTAAAAAGTCCACAATATTTTATTCATATCTTAAAGCATCAATGGGGTTGAGCAAAGAAGCTTTATAGGCCGGATAAAAGCCAAAAAAGACTCCAATCAATCCGGAAAAACCAAAAGCCAGAATTATGGATAAAGGGGAAACAATCGTTGGCCAACCGGCAACTGCCGATAAGATAGCAGAACCGGTCACGCCCAGGGTAATACCAAAAATTCCACCGATCATAGAAAGAGTGAGAGCCTCGATGATGAATTGAATGCGAATGTCCCAGGATTTTGCCCCGATAGCCATACGGATGCCGATTTCTCTTGTCCTCTCGGTTACAGATACCAGCATAATATTCATAATGCCGATACCGCCGATAAGCAGGGAAATCGAAGCTATCGCGCCCAGCAATATGGTCATTACTTTTGCGGCTTGTTCGGCCATCTGCATCATCTGAGTCAGGTTTCTTACCGTGAAGTCATCCTCTTTGTTGCCTCCGGTGCGGTGTCTTTGTCGCAGCAATTCAGTTACCTGCTTTTCTGCTAAAGACAAATCATCCGCGCTCCTTGCTTTAACCATGATGGAACGTACCATTCCCGGTACTGATCTGCCCACGATCTTCTTTTGTGCAGTTGTTAGCGGAATATAGATGACATCATCCTGATCCTGACCAATGATAGATTGTCCTTTTGTTTCCAGGATGCCGATAACGGTAAAAGGTACTTTTTTAATTCGAATTATCTGGCCGATAGGATCAATTCCGCCGAAGAGGTTATCCACAACGGTTTGTCCTAAAAGGCAGACCTTTGTAGCACTGCGTATCTCCTGATCAACAAAGTTTCTTCCTGACACAAGCGCGCAATCCTTCACATCCAGAATGCCGGGAGATGTTCCGTAAATGCCTGTTGACCAGTTTTGATTCCCGTAGACAACCTGAGCACTGGTGTTAAGAATAGGAGCAACAGCACTGACTGCCGAACATTCCTTCTCGATGGCTTCTGCGTCATCTTTGGTAAGCGTTGATGTGCTGCCGCCGCCCATGCGTATGCCTCCCTGGGTTATGCTGCCGGGAACCACCATGATCAGATTACTGCCGATACTGGCAATTTGTTCGGATATCTTCTCGCTTGCGCCAGTGCCTACGGCTAGCATGGTGATTACCGCTCCCACGCCGATGATTATGCCCAGCATGGTGAGGAAAGAGCGCATTTTGTTGACCCATAAGGCTCTCAGGGCAATATGAAATGTTGAGTTTAGATTAATCATTATTTTACCACCGGCTGGTCGCTGACGATATGACCGTCTAGAAATTTGATTATCCGTTTACTGAAGGCAGCAATATCTTGTTCATGGGTAACCAGAATTATCGTTGTTTTTGAATCCGAATTTAACCGGACAAGCAATTCCATAATTTCCGCGCTTGTTTTTGTATCCAGATTTCCTGTTGGTTCATCGGCTAAAATCATTGGCGCGTTGTTGACCAGCGCGCGGGCAATAGCAACGCGCTGCTGCTGTCCACCGGAGAGTTGGTTGGGATGATGATTCTCGCGCCCTTCCAATCCCAATTTTTTAAGCGCGCCTAAAGCCCGCTGCCTTCTTTCTTTTGCGGCAATATGATTGTAGAGCAGGGGAAGCTCAACATTCTCCACGGCAGAAGTACGCGATAAAAGATTAAAACCCTGAAATACAAAACCGATTTTTCGATTTCTAATTTCCGCCAGTTCATCTTTGTTGAGATCTCCGATGCTTGTGCCATCCAGCAGATAGTCCCCGTTAGTTTGCTGATCAAGGCAGCCGATCAGGTTCATAAATGTGGATTTGCCGGATCCGGAAGGTCCCATGATTGCCACAAATTCCCCAGCGTTTATGGTGACTGATATGCTTTCCATCGCGCGAACAACATTGTCTCCGACACAATAAAACTTGCTTAATTTTTTTGTTTCAAGAAGAGCCATCTAAATTCCTTTAACGGATGAATCTGGGGACGCCCGCTCCTGACGCCGCATCATTTTTCTTGGTGCTACTGGAAGAATCAGTGATAACTTGCTGTCCTTCAGTTAATTCGCCTGCGGTAACTTCGGTATAATTGCCATCACTGATGCCGGTTGTAATCTTTACGTTCTTTGGTTTATTGTTTTCTAAAACCCAAACGCTCGGGCCTTTGGTGCCCTTTGCGCCTTTCTGATCGGATGTTGCTGCTGATGTTGCCGGTTTAAAACGCAGAGCGGCATTCGGCAAGCGTAAAGCATTTTGTTTGCTTTCTGTCTCTATAGAAACATTTGCCGTCATCCCCGGTTTGAGTTTGAGACCGGTATTGTCAACTACAATTACAGCGTTATAAGTGACGACATTGGAAACAGTGATCGGGGAGTTGCGGACAACAGAAACCTTACCATTAAATTGTAATTCCGGATAAGCGTCAACCGTAAAAGCCGCTTTTTGACCGGCTTTTACTTTGCCGATATCGGCTTCGTCCACGCTTGTGTCTATTTGCATTTTGGTTAAATCCTGGGCAATGGTAAATAATGTAGGAGTCTGAAAGCTTGCCGCCACCGTCTGGCCAATATCGATATTACGCGAAATGACCGTGCCATTTACCGGAGAAAGTATTTTTGTGTACCTCAAATTGATCGCCGAAGAATCCAGGGCGGCTTGAGCCTGTTGGATTTGAGCCTCCGAAACTTTAATTTGTGCCGTGGCGGAAAGATAATTTGTTTCAGAAGTGTCAAGATCACTCTTGGCAATAAAATTTTTAGCATAGAGGATTTTGTTTCTCTCCAGAGTTGTTTTTGTGTCGCGCAGCATCACCTGCGATTTTTCCAGATTAGCTTTTGCCGAAAGTAAGTTTGCCTGCGCCTGTCCTACCTGAGCTTCAAGTATGGATGGATCAATCTGGGCAAGTAACTGTCCTTTTTTTACAGGAGAGTTAAAATCTACAAACAGCTTTTGAATGGTTCCGGAAATCTGCGTTCCTATTTGCACAGTGGTTACGGCGTTCACAGTTCCTGTTGATGATACTGTGGATTTGATATCGCCGCGCGTAATTTTCTCCGTAACAAATTTCTGTTTGCTTTTGCCATTCGTGAATACAAAAAAAAGAACAACTGTTAAAGTGATAACGACAACCAAACCAATTATTATAATTTTTTTCATTTCTGAACTCCCATTGCTTTTTCCAGATTTGCCTGCGCCACAGAGTAATCGGCAAGCGCCGTAATATACGTCATTTTAGCGTTATTCATGGTGATCATGGCATCGGTAATTTCAATTGAGCTTCCAACACCTGCCGTGTATCTGCCTTTGGCCAGCTCTACAGTTTCTTCCGCCTGCTTGACGATGATCTTTCCTGCGGAAATTCTTTCGGCTGCTTCTTTTAGAGATAGATACGCGGACGCAACTTGCAGATATACTTTTTGCATCAGTGAATCTTCATTGGCCTTGAGAACATCTAAATTGGCCTTAGCTTCATCAATTTGATATTTAGTGGAAAGGCCGGTAAAAAGCGGGAAAGTTAATGTGACGCCGACGCTCCATGCCTTATCCTTATCCACCAGAAACTCATTTCCACTATAGCCGTAAGCGGCAGAGCCTGCAAGAACCGGTAAATATCCTTTTTTGCTCAGGTAAATAGTTTTTTCTAATCCTTCTTTTTTCTTGAGAGTTGAAAGAAGATCCGGCCTGTTCTTATAGGCATTTTGCAGGGCTTCATCCATAGAAACTTCGTAGGGTCGATAATCCAAATCATCTTTAATTTCGTATTCAGGAGCATTCATTATTCCCATGGCGTTGGTGAGTGTAATTCTCGCGATGCGCCGGGAATTTTCGGCCTTTAGTAAATTTATTTTAGCATTGCTTAAATTTACCTCGGCGCTTGTTACATCGATTTTGGAAATTTTTCCTGTTTCAAAAAAAACTTTGGCAATTTCATGATGTTGTTGAAATTGGTTCACAGTTTCCAGCGCGACATCCTGGCTCTTTTTGGCTTGCAGATAACCGTAATAAGCCTGCTTGACAACTAAGATAACTTGATCGGAAATATCTTGAAGATCCGCTTGCGATGATTCTTTCCCCAGACTTTGAATCTGAACCTGATTGTAGGTTTTACCAAAATCAAATATCGTCTGACTTAAGCTCAGGGTATTTGAATACTGATTATAAGGATCAGGATTGGTAATTGATGTTGCTGGAGGGCCAATCCGTTGATAGCCGGATTGTAAAATCAGCTGAGGATAGTAACCTGCTCTGGCCTGGCCTATTTTGCTATCAGTAATTCTGACGGTACTTGTGGCAGCGTTGATACTAGGATGAATCTTCAGCGCAATTTCGATACACTGCTGCAGATTAAGAACATCACCTTTGGCAATAAGATCGTCAGCCATCGCATTGTTTATCCAAAATATTACGCAAATAAAACAAAAAATTATTTTCCTGATCATGTTAACTCCTGCTATTAGTTTCCTTAACACCTGTATTTAGGGTGTGCTCATAGAAAGTCAATTTTGTTTTTTTGTCATTCCCGCGCAGGCGGGAATCCAGTAATTTAAGCATGTTATGGATTCCCGCCTGCGCGGGAATGACAGCTTGGGAACTTTATATGAGTTCATCATAATTGATTATAGCATGTATTTGTCAGGTGTACATAATCAAAGAATATGCCAGAAAGTATTATTAATATAAAGCACTGTTATTAAAAAGTAATCGTCAAGACTGGTTTTGCTAAAATAAAAATACTGGGTAATATATATCCATAAATTGTATCCAACTGGATAAATTATAATCAGGGTGCTTGAATATAATTAAGGTACTATATGTAACTACAAGTCGGAATTTGTAATAATATGCTTGAAAAAATGAAAGATATGCTTTATGCAGCAACTTGAATATTAAATGGAGGTTCTATGTCTGAAGAATTGATGAATACAAAGGAAGTGGCCGAGTATCTTGATATTCATGAAAAACAGGTCTATGGCCTGATTAAAGCCGGGCGAATCCCTTGTACAAGGGTTACGGGCAAATGGATATTCCCGAAAAAATTAGTAGATGATTGGATTTCGACTAATACCAAGCCCGGCATGAAAGAGGCAAAAAAGAAAAGCTCTCAAATAAGCGGGGCAATTCTCGCCTCCGGTAGTAACGATCCGGTTATGGATATGCTGCTGACTGCCACAAAAAAATCTCATCCGGACTTTTTTATTTTTTCGGCCAATACCGGAAGTGTTAATGGGCTGAAAGCTCTAAATGACGGCTACACTGATATTGCCCTATCCCATCTTTTTGATGCAGAAAGTGGTAAGTACAATATACCTTATTTATCAAAATACTTACCAGACATCAATCCTGTGGTCGTTAATCTCTTTCATCGGGAATTAGGCTTTCTTATTCAACCGGGTATTGCCTCTCAGATTGACGGTTTTGAAAGTCTAACCGGTAAAAATTTAAAATTTATTAACCGCCAGATTGGTTCCGGAACGCGCCTGCTTCTGGATTATCATTTGCAGAAACTAGGAATTGCCGCAGACCAGATCGCTGGTTATGAAAAAGAAGTCTATACTCATTTTGAAGTAGGCCTTTCTATTGTCGCAGGGGAGGCCCAAGTAGGTGTAGCATCGGCGGCGATCGGGAAGCTTTTAGGTTTGGCCTTTAAACCGATCACTTCCGAATGCTTTGATATGATACTTGATCAATCCACTTTTTTTTCATCAGGCGTGCAATCTTTTATCGAAACTTTGAAGACTGAGGAATTTCGAAATCGGGTGGAAAAAATTGGAGGTTATGACTTTCAGGATTCAGGAAAGATCCTCCATTCTCATCAATAACAGTGTTAATAAAAATTAATTTAAAGAAAGGATTTACAGGTTATGAAAAAAAGTATGAGTAGATGGTTAGTTTTATTTCTTCTGATTTTCCCGAGTATGGCATTGGCGGCAAATGGGGATAAATTTGTGTTTTTATCCAGCACAATCGGCCCGATTGATGCAGGAATTGTCGGTGCTCTGGAAGATCAATTTGAAAAAGAAACAGGTATTAGAGTCCGCCATGTTGGCGCAGGAACAGGTGCGGCATTGGAGATTGCTAAAAAAGGGAATATTGATCTGGTTTTGGTCCACGCAAAATCACTGGAAGAAAAATTTATTGCAGATGGCTTCGGCACACAAAGAATTCCTCTCATGTACAATGATTTTGTTATTGTCGGTCCTGCTGCTGATCCGGCAGGAATCAAAGGATTAAAAGTGGCTGCGGATGCATTAAAGAAAATCAGCGATAGCGGCTCTTTGTTCATCAGCCGTGGCGATAAGTCAGGAACACATGTAGCCGAGATGGAGCTTTGGGGGAAGGCTGGAATAAAGCCTGTAGGTGCGTGGTATGCCGTTTATGAAAAGGGCTCTGAAGGTAATGTTCCCACACTCAGATATACTGATCTAAAAGAAGCATACACAGTAATTGATCGGGCGACTTATCTCTCAATAAAAGATCAAATAAAACTTTCCGTTTTGGTCGAAGGTGATGAAGCGCTGTTGAATTACATTTCGCTGATACCGGTTAATCCCGCAAAGTTTCCCAAGGTAAATAACCAAGATACTATGAAGTTTGTAAAATGGCTGACGTCGCCTAAAAAAGGCCAGTTGATCATCCGGGATTTCGGTAAAGAAAAATTTGGTTCAGCGCTCTTCTTCCCTAATTCCGAGGAATGGCAAAAAAGTAAGCTGAAAAAATAACAATACAAATAACACTAAGAGATAAGGAGAATACTGATGAAAATATTCAAGACGTTTAAATTAACTATTTTGATAATGGCATTGATTTTAGCGGCGAGTGTGATGAGCGCACAGGCTGCTCCCAAACAAAAGAATATTATTCTGGCGACTACCACCAGCACCCAGGATACAGGCCTGCTTGATGTTTTAATTCCTCTCTTTGAAAAGCAAACAGGCTACTTTGTAAAGACTATTGCCGTGGGTTCCGGCCAGGCGATGGCTATGGGGCAAAAAGGCGAGGCTGATGTTTTGCTGGTTCATTCACCTGATGCGGAAAAAAAGTTTATCGCTGAAGGGCTTGGTGTGAACAGGCGGTTGGTGATGCATAATGATTTTGTAATTGTTGGTTCAGGTGACGATAAAGCAAAAATTAAGAATACAAAATCAGCGGCCGGGGCTTTCAAATTGATTGCATCCGCTGAGGCGTTGTTTGTCTCCAGAGGTGACAATTCAGGAACAAATGCTCAGGAAAAGAAATTATGGAAAACTGCAGGTATTAATCCGGAAGGGCAGAAGTGGTATCAGCAGACAGGATTGGGCATGGGGCAGACATTGAATGTCAGCGCCGAGAAAAAAGGTTATACACTGGCTGACCGCGGCACCTATCTGGCAATGAAGAAAAACCTGAACATGGATATTTTGGTGGAAGGTGATGCCGCACTGCTCAATATCTATCATGTGATGGAAGTAAATATCGCTAAATGGCCGAAAGTCAATGCTGCCGGTGCAAAAGCATTTGCCGATTTCATGTTATCCAAAAAAACTCAAGGCATTATCAAAACCTTTGGTGTGGATAAATACGGCTCTCCGCTCTTCTTCCCGGATGCCGGAAAGAAAGTTGAAGATTTAGGAAAATAAAAATCATGCCCCTTTGTCATTGCGAGGCGACCCTTGGGAGCCGTGGCAATCTAATCGCTTGAGATTGCCGCGCTTCACTCGCAATGACCCGTGAAGTTTCTTAGGAGTTGTTGAGTGGAATTAATTGTTCAAGGGATAATAAAAGCTTTTGAGTTGATCATCAGTTTTGATTCAGAAGTATTGGGGATAACGTGGCTGTCTTTGAAAGTATCGGGGACAGCCACGTTCATCAGCCTGTTCATCGGTGTTTCCATTGGCACTGCCGTAGCTCTTGCCAACTTTCGCGGCAAAAGGCTGGTCATCAGCCTGATCAATACCGGTATGGGGCTGCCACCAGTTGTGGTCGGCCTTTTTGTTACTATTATGATCTGGCGCAACGGCCCGCTGGGCTTTATGGAGATTCTCTACACACCTTATGCCATGATTATCGCGCAGGCAATAATTGCCACACCTATTGTTATGGGCATATCGCTTGCCGCTATTCAAAACCTGCCGCCTAATCTGCGCCTGCAGATACTTTCGCTGGGAGCAAGCCGTTTACAGATGGTTTGGGTACTTATCAAAGAAGCCCGGCTGCCGCTTTTGGCTGCGGTCATGGCCGGTTTTGGTGGCGTAATTTCCGAAGTCGGCGCCTCCATCATGGTCGGCGGTAATATCAAGGGATACTCGAGAGTACTCACTACAGCTACAGTTATGGAAACCGGCAAAGGAAATTTTGATATTGCCATTGCGCTGGGCATTATCCTTCTTCTACTCGCTTTTCTGGTTAACCTCATTCTCACACAGATACAACAAAGGCAGCATCCTCGATGAAATCTGAAACTTTAATGAAAATCGAAAATATTATTATTCGTCGCGGTGCTGTAACTGTCCTGGATATAAATGAGCTAAGTATTGCGCAGGGAAGAATCCTTGCACTTATCGGACCAAACGGCGCCGGCAAGTCAACGCTTCTTTTAACACTGGCGGGTTTGTTAAAACCAAGCCGGGGGGAAATTTATTATCAGGGATTGCCTGCGGATACAAGAGCCAGTCTTGTAAGACTTCGCCAAAGCGTCTCTGTTGTTTTCCAGGAACCACTTTTGCTCAATACTTCTGTTTATAAGAATGTGGCTCTAGGCTTGAAATTCCGCCATCTCAGCACTGATGAAATTCAAAGAAATGTTGAAAGCGCCCTGGATTATTTTGGCATTAGTTCTCTGGCGAAAAGATCGGCAAAAACACTCTCCGGTGGAGAAGCCAAGAGAGTATCTCTTGCCCGCGCCTTTGCCATAAAGCCCCGGTTGATCCTAATGGACGAGGCTTTCAACTCGCTTGATCCCCCCACGCGGGAAACGCTAATTGACGATCTGCGGCATATTCTGGAAGAAACAAAGATCACTGCTGTAATGGCTCTGCACGATCGTGAAGAAACACTGCGTCTGGCACAGGATGTAACAGTGATGGCCGCGGGCAAAATTATACAATCGGGAACAACGTCTCAGATATTCAACCAGCCGGAATCAGAATTTGTAGCAAGCTTTGTCGGCACGGAAACAATACTGGAAGGAACCGTCAAAAGCAGCAATGACGGATTGATGGAGATTGCCGTTGCCGGGAAAAATATTTCCGCTGTGGGCGATTTCCTGCCGGGACAAAATGTGTACTGCTGTTTAAGGCCGGAAAATATAGTTGTGTCCAAAGAGACGCCGGATAAAATCAGCGCCCGCAATGTTTTTGAAGCAAAAGTTCAAAAGATAATCCGGCAGGGGTTTTTCTATAAACTGATACTCGATTGCGGATTCCCTATTGTTGCCTATATTACCATACCTTCCTGCGATGATTTAGGAATACTCGAAGGTTCTATCATCTCTGCCTCCTTCAAAGCCACAGCCATTCACGTCATGCACCGGGAATAGTATTACAATAATATCTCCGCTGTCATTGCGAGCAGACCCTTGGTCTGTGTGGCAATCTCTATGTAAAATCCCTCTATAAAAACCATTGGCTTATTTTGTAAATTAGATTATAAATTAATCTAACACAATTAATACCCTTTCGATTTCAAAGGATAACGAGGCGGCAAGGAGGCGGCACCGGAAGCGTATTGCACATACGCTGAGGAAGCCGACGACGCAGCCAACAAAGTTAGCCAAAGAAAGCGAAAGGGTATAACTAACAGAAAGGAAGGTTACAAAAATGATTGGAGATAAAGTAAAAAACGCGATGAATGAGCAGATCAAGCATGAAATGGAATCTTTCTACATCTATTTATCAATGGTTGCCTATTTCCACGCCCAGAACCTCGACGGCATGGCTCACTGGATGCGTTGTCAGGCGCATGAAGAAATGATCCACGCCATGAAGTTTTTTGATCACATCCTCGATCGAGGTGGGCAAGTAACACTTCTGGATTTAAAGCAGATTAAAACAACATGGAAGAAACCTTTGGAGGCCTGGCAGGATGCCTATGAACATGAAAAGTTCATCACCAGCAAAATCAATAATCTCACCAAAATCTCCCGTGAAGAAAACGACTATAGCTCAGAGCCGATGCTTTCCTGGTTTTTAAAAGAGCAGATTGAAGAAGAAAAAAATGCGGAAAAAGTATCCCGGGAACTTGCCATGGTTGAGGGCTCCAAAGAGGGTATTCTGATGCTGGATCGGGAACTGGCTACCCGTATCTTTGTAGCAGGCTCACCATTTGATCCGGCAGCCTACAATCTTCTTGCATGATACCGATAAAGGAGGCCGGCTATTTTTAATTACAACATCTATCTGAAAAATATTCAAGATGGTCAAAAAGGGTTGAATCCCTATCTGGATTATTTCAGGATAACGCTGATTGAGCTGAAGGATGGCTATGCCCGGTTTAAGATGCCCGTGCGACCAGAGTATATGCAGGGAGCAAAAAAGATGCAGGGTGGGCTTATTGTAGCGCTGGCTGATGAGGCGATTGCTCACGCAATGATGTCTCAACTGGCGCCGGATGAAGGTTTGACCACCGTTGAACTCAAGAGCAATTTTCTGGCAGGAGTAAGCAGTGGGGAGCTTATCGCTACTGCTACCGTTTTTAAAAAAGGCCAAAGCCTGATTATCGGTGATTGCCTGGTCACGGATGATAAGGGAAAAAATATCTGCCGCGTTTCGGCAACGTTTCTGCTTTTGAAGAAAATCCCAGGATGATGCCCGGATTTCCGGCATAGCCTTAGCTAAATGAGAGGCTCTGGAAACGCGGGAACTTATATTGAAAGCCTCACCATTGTTCAAGGCTCAAAAAGGGAATGTTCTTTCCTTTGACAAACGCGCGGTAACTGGCTATACTATTATAAAGTCAAAATTCAGAGGGGGGCGTCACGGTTTCGACGGGGACATTTGAAGTTGTAGAAGCGTGCCGAGGTTCCTACAGGCCTCGTTAAACAGGTAGGAAACATATAATCGCAGACAACTACGATTACGCTTTAGCCGCTTA